>Ga0302251_1000189_pt1 | contig 72081 bp, 66 predicted proteins | sample AAG_RA_Gln_MG_FD_193534 | JGI IMG/M metagenome (GOLD analysis project Ga0302251, IMG submission 193534) | Enriched activated sludge microbial communities from anaerobic digester in WTTP, New Holstein, Wisconsin, United States - AAG_RA_Gln | ecosystem: Engineered > Bioreactor > Anaerobic >... | reverse complement strand
CTACGCCTTTGTATAGTGCGGCTGCTTTTTTGATGACATCATATGCCATTACAGAGCAGTGCATCTTTTGAGGCGGAACAGCCGGTACATCAGGAGTGTCTCTCATGGCTTTTTCAACGTCTATGTTTGTTATTTTAATTGCTTCATCGACAGTCTTGCCTTTGCAGAGTTCTGCCATTGTATCGCTGCTTGCTATTGCCGTGCCGCAACCAAAGCTCTTGAATTTGGATTCTAATATTACATCGGTTTTAGGGTCTACTGCCCAGTAAAGCCGTACAGCATCACCGCAGCTTTCTGCTCCAAAATCGGCAACTATAAGTTTAGCGCCCATTGCATCGGCTTGTTCTTGTGTGATTTCACCCATATTTTGAGGGTTATTCATAAGGCATGTTACCTTTTCGCTGTACTGATCCCAAATAGTACCGCCTATCAAACTATCTATTCCCATTGTATTACCTTTTATAATTTACTTTCATGACCTTCCGGCGCATATGCGTAAGAGCTTGAAATCGCTCTAAGTCTATTTACTGCATTTTTTACTACTTCTATAGTATAGTCTATCTCTTCACTGGTGGTATATCTGCTTAGTGAAAATCTTATGGCCGTATGTGCCAAATCAGCTTCAGCCCCGATAGCTTCCATGACGGGATTGCTTTCAAGGTCTTCGCTAGCACATGCACTTCCTGTGCTAGCAGCGATGTTGGCACGATTGAGGTCCCACAGCATGGCTTCTCCCTCTATGCCCCTAAAAGATACCAGTATAGTGTTTGCTGCTCGTTTGCTTCTTGGAGTCACTACAAATGTATCAGGAATTTCCAATAAAGCATCTTCGAGTCTGTCTCTAAGCTCTTTTACTTCGCTTATCTCAAAATCCAACGCATCTATTGCCTGCTCCATAGCTTTACCCATGCCGACAATGCCGGCTACATTAAGTGTGCCTGAACGAAAACCGTTCATTTGTGAGCCGCCGTGCAATAGAGGAGTTAGCTCCTTGCCTTTTTTCATATATAAAGCCCCTACCCCTTTCGGCCCGTGGAACTTATGAGCTGACATGGTCAGATAGTCTATGTTGGCTTTTTGAACATTTACGGGCAATTTGCCTATGGCTTGTACGGCGTCCGTGTGGAATAATACACCTTTAGATGCGCATATCTCGCCTATCTCTTCTATTGGGAAAATAGCTCCTGTTTCATTATTGACCCACATGATAGATACTAACGCAGTTTTGTCGGTAATAAAATCACGAACCGTGTGAGCTTCGACAATACCTTCATTGTTTATGGGAAGATATGTTACCTTGCATCCTTTTGATTCTAAGAACTTGGCAGTAGCTATGACAGAAGGATGTTCTACTTCGCTTACTATAATATGATTTTTGCGTCCCGTTAAAATATACTCAAAATAGATGCTTTTTAATACCCAGTTATTGCTTTCAGTTGCACAGGAAGTGATAACCACGCTATCTTCATTTTTTGCGTTGATGCCCGCATAGATTTTTTGCATCGCTTCTTTAAGCGGCTTGTGTGTATCGCTTGCAAATTGATGCAGCGAGTTCGGATTGCCGTATTTTTGTACAAAAAACGGTTCCATTGCCTCAAAAACGTGCGGATCGACAATGGTTGTAGCATTATTGTCGAGATAAACTCTCATATTGTTCCTTGAATCTTTATTTGTTAAATAAGACTAAATTAGTCCTAATTAGATTGATAATACATCATTTATTCTTAAATTATTATAAAATCGATGTAAAAGAAGATAATTATACTCCGAGTTTAGTTAAAAATAAGAGGCGCAGTTGCATAGAATTTCATCATATTGATGACAAGGTAGATAGTTGTGTCGGTGCACGCAATTTTGTTTACCAATTAAATTAATTGGCAGCTTATGGCTTATCGAAATGCTGATAATCTTTTACTTTCCAATCGCCGCCCCAGCGCCAGCCATGTTTTTTAAATATTTTTACAGTATTGCTATTTGGCAAAAGCATAGCTTTTTCTTGAGGTGTTTTTGGATTTTGAATGTTACGGTTGATATATTTGTAAGAAGCTTTATGCGATGTGCGTCCATCTCTAAAGACGTACGGATTTTCGATAGGATTGATATCTATGGCTTTTCCGAATGAATGTCTTGACCATTTGCCGCTGCCTGTAGCTTTGCGGCAATTGAACGCAGAGGTGTTATCGGCTTCTATAGAAGCAAAATCACTTCCTTTAAATTTATCTATGCGAATTATCTGTTTGATAGGATAGCCTATGTCATAGAGTTCATCAAATATAGTAAGCACTTCATCGGCAATATTTTTGTGCACTATGAGTTCCCCTTGTTTGGTTGTGCTGTCAAATCCGTGATGTTTTACTTTGATAAGCCTAAGGTCGCTAAGCTCAACAGGGCATCCACGGTGATAGCTGGATCCTTGCATCTCTTTTTTTAACGATTCATCCAAAGGAAATATTCTATCGTTGGCTAATGTTATTAGGGGCAATAAAATGGCAAAAACTTTTACAAAATTAGAGATATTTTGCAGCATTTATCCCCCCCCTTTTTTTTGTCTAAAAGTTTGACGGTGTGTGTGTATTGATAAGATTGTAAAATTCATTTCTCGTGCGCGTATCGCTCTTAAAAAGTCCTCTGAGAGCCGAACTGACGGTGGTTGAATTAATCTTTTCTACCCCTCTCATCTCCATGCACATATGGCGGGCATGAACTACTACTGCAACCCCCTTTGGTTTTATAACTTCGCTGATAGCATCAGCTATTTGCTCGGTGAGCTGTTCCTGGATCTGCAATCTTCTGGCAAAAACATTGACGATGCGAGGAATTTTGGATAATCCTACAACTTTGCCGTCAGGAATATATGCTACATGCACGCGTCCGATTATTGGCAGAATGTGATGTTCACACATAGAGTAAAATTCGATGTCTCTTACTAATACCATTTCGTCATTGCTCGTGGTAAAAAGTGCTTCATTGAGTATATCATGAGGATTCTCATGATATCCGCCGGTTAAAAATTCTAAAGCTTTGGCTACACGCATAGGAGTTTTGATCAAACCCTCTCTGTTTATATCTTCACCCAACAGTGTCAATATCTTAGCCGTTGCTTCTGCGATACCTTTTAATTTAGTTTCTCTGTCCATTTTGTATTCCATATTTTTTCCAATTGTATCAAAAAAGATAAATTTTTAAGAGATAATTTCTAAATTACTCCCCATATCAGCCATGCCGCAAAAATATATCTTGCTTGTGACCACTCCGTCTATGCCGGTCTGTACGAACTCTTTGGCATTTTCTTTGTCTATGCCGCCAGCACCCAGTATCTTGATATGAGGATAATGTGCATCCCTGTATGCCGCGATCTCTTTTAGGGTTTGCAGGCTTGTTTTATCCATTTGCAATACGTCCGCCCCGTGTTTCATCAAAGACAGAGCATCGTCAAAATCTTCCGGTTCAACGACTATCTTTTTTTCTAAAGCTTTTGTTTTGATATCATGCAATGCGGTATAAAATGCTTCATTATCGCTATATACTTTGCGATGATGTGCAAAAAGAAGCACCGTTTCACTAAGCCCTAGCCTATGAGGCATCGCTCCTCCACACATGATAGATTTGATGCAAAATCTTTTTGCAAACGGAAAATGTTTTCTGGTAACTAAAAGTTCGCAATGCGGATTAACACTTGCGATCGCTTGTTTCATTTCATAAGCATAAGTAGCTATCTTGCATGAGTATTCCAATATGAGTTGGGTAGATCTCCATGCGCTTTGGACATCTTCATAACTGCCGCCAAACTCTAGCAAAACATCTCCCTGTTTGGCTTTTGCTTTAGAAGGAAGCATAAAATTTATTTCGCATCCAAAAAGCTGGGCTACTCTAGCAGCTTCTTCACTGCATGCTACTATGACATCTTCTCTCGTGAAGATTTTCATTTTGGCTTTTTTTTCCGTCATTTCCTGAATCGTGGTGGTCAGGTCAAGATATGGCACGTCTTCTTTGATGTATTCAAGCAGTTCATTATCATTTAATTTAAACATATATTTCCTGTTATTATTTTCTATTTTCCAAAGAGAGCATCCCCCATTTGATAAAACTTGTATCTTTTTTGTAATTATGGGTTCTGTCAAAATATTTTTTTAAATCTGTCTTTTCTTGTTCACTTTGATCTTTTAGGCTCATTTGTACTTTTTCAAAAAACAGATCTCCCGTTTTGGATAAAAATCTTTTATTTTCTCTATGAATAAAATCAATTTTAGCACAAATTCCCATAGATTTTAGTATGTTTACGATATGTATATTGTCAATCTTAGGAGTAATATGCCTTTTTAACTGGGATAGGATCATCTCCTCTCTAAAATGTTTGTTGATGGATAGATTGATATAAATTCTATTATGTGTGCTATTATAAAGTTTTTTGAGCGCAGATTTTATATTTTCTATATCCTCGGTTTGTGAAGATACAATGATATCTACTTGATGCGTATCACTCCATTCGTCATGCCACTCATTATTAATCGTTGTAATATTGTTCAAATTTTTTATATCACAATTGTTTACCAAGTGCTCAACCGTTCCAAAATTATACTCATCATTTGCGTATATGTGTTTGAATTTCGGGGCGATTTTTGTATCCGCAAAAGCAAAATTGAGCAATGCTTTTGCATCTAGTATATTGACTTTGTGAATCAATTCTCTTGTACTGTTTGTATCACTTGCTCTAATCTCATCAAGATCTGCTTTTGATCTTTTTTTGTTTTTTTGCAGATCAATGAGTTTTGCATAATTCAATATTTCCAATTCAGTTTTTGCCGATCCCATTAACGATCCTTTGCGGTTTTGATATATAAATGAGTATTGTATGACTTTACAATATTGTACTAGGAATCTGTTCGATATATCTTTAAATATATATCGAACATCAGTAAATCTATTTTTTGGAATAAAACACGAGATTATAAAATATTTTATTTTGTTTATTAAATAATTATAATCGATATTTTTGATGTAAGAATAAAATTTTTAAATTTTAGCTCCCCAAGATATGAATGCCCAAATGAACGGTTTTGGCTGACGATCTTGTGCAGTGATAAATTTATCATAATACTCACGGGCTTTGCGCTGTTGTTCTTCGCTTAGTTCATGAACGCTCCAGATAAGTGACTGTACAAATTCATCGGCATTGCCTGCACGTATGCTTCCTCGTTTTGTTTCTATATAGTCGATACGAGGCAGATATCCGTGTTGGTATAATAAAACGGGGATATACCAAAAATCTGGTTTAGTAACTATTTTTTTATCAATATACTCAAGGATATCCATATCGACAAAACTCCCGCCTGCTTTGTAAGTCAGATAGCATGCCTTTGTTGCCTGATGAGACATTTTTAAAAGAGCTTCATCGATATCTTTAACCTCCATACTGCGAGACGCTACGGCTATATCAACTGTGGGCAAAATGCTCCAATCATCTTCCCAGCTTAGGTGGTAAGTGCGGATATTTGTCACCCCTTCACGTGCAGCATAAGCTTCTAGTTGGGCTAGCATTTGCTTTGAAAAGTCTATAGCTATCACCTCTTTGACCTTTTTGGCAAGGGGAATAGCAAGCGTTCCTGGCCCGCAACCGATATCCAATACCACTTCGTCACCAGAAATATCCATTCGCGAGATAAAGTCATTCACATATGGGCTATTGATGACAGAAACTGCCATATCTTTAGATTTATCGTCCCAGTCGTTGCTGCTTTTGCCTTTGAAGTCAGTCGCACTTTTGTGTTCTCGGTACATTCTGGCAAAGTCGATCTGTTTTAAAAATATCATCATATACTCCTAAGGTTTTACTGGAAAAAATACAGGGATTTTGTCAAATCCGTTGAGCCTAAAATTTTTAATAAGGTTTTGTACTCTCTTGGAAGTAAGGAATAAAAGTAGTTTTTGTGCATTTTGGTGTTGCAACTTGCCTATATTCTCTTTGGTTCCTATTGCCGCAAGATAAGGCCTGCGAAGCTTGGCATCGTCAAATACAAATCCATGCATATCGGGATGATACTGTTTTTGCATCAAAAACGGTATAACGCCAAAAAATGTATATCCTTTTAGTTTGGCAACATCATTTAAAAAACCTTGTTTGGCGGTAATCAAATGTATTTGGCCGGGCGATAATTTATAAAAAGAGCTTACATCATTAAAGACCTCGAATGTCCCACCGCTGGCATGAATAAGGATAGGAGAGTTTGTTTGGCTGATTTTTTGCATAGCTTCTTTTAGAGAGTCGTTTGCATCGATTTGTGCAGGATTTGACATGTGGCTTACTAGCATTTGAGAATTTCTCGCCCATGGTGTGAGATTTTCAACGATCCCGTCGGCTGCCAAATCTACTATGGTATCGCTCGAATGCATCGTGATTAGATCAATTTTGTGAGCTCTGCTGTAAGCATCAAGTTCGTGTTTGGGGCCTGAAACTACTACTTCAACGGGAATATTATAAGCCTCTTCAAATGCTTTTGAAACATCTTGCCACATGCCGCTCATAGTCATACCGCCTATGACAGCAACACGCAAAGGAGGATGCTTGGCCGTATCTGCTACGGCTAAGTTAACCCAAAATAAACCGATGAGTATAAGGATCTTACGCATTAGAAATTATATCCTATATTGATAAAATACTCACGTCCTGCCATCGGAAATCCAAGATCATAGGCATAGAGTTTGTCCGTGACATTTTTGATGCCTATTTCTGCTGTGATATTTGGAGTCGGTTTGTAGATCCCTTTAAGGTCAAATGTAGTAAATGTCGGGTTGATGACATACGACTTGTCCGCTTTTTGCTCATATGCACCTTTGCGGAATCTCATATTTCCATACAATGAGAAACTTTCTTTAAGATCGTATTGTGCAAAAGCAAAGATCTGATGCTCGGGTATGTCTATTCTTTTGATATCATTATCCGTGCGATTTTTGACAGAAATGTATGTGTAGTTTCCTCCGACCTCTAGCTCATCAGCTTTGTAGCTAAGTTCTGCTTCTACGCCTCTATGGTCAAAGCTTCCCACATTTTGGTTCTGCGTCTCATCAGGTGTCACTACAACCGGTTGGATCGCATCGTCCACACGGTCAAAAAATCCATTGATACGTCCGCTTAAAGCCCCCATATTCTTTTGATAGCTAAGTTCATAGTGTGTTGCTGTTTCAGCATCAAGATCGGGATTTGGCAGTGCTGTGCCTAGTTTTCTGCTGTAGCGGTCCTTCATGCTCGGAAGATATGTTTTGCGAGAGATGCTTGCACGCATTTTGCTGGTATCATCAATAGAGTAGATAATGGCAGCTTGCGGGTTAAAGGCGTCTTGCTCTCCTAAAGCCAAAGGTACACTTCCAGAGCTTTTATCATACGCTTTATCGGATTCTTTGCGGTCATAACTGATCCCGCCCAATAGTTGCCAGTTTGGAGAGATTGTATAAGTGTCTTCTATCCCGAACGATATGGTATTGTCAATAAAATGCTCAGTTAATGTCGCTATATCGGTAGTTTTATCGATATCATATCCTTTGTGAGAATCTTTTTTATAGTTTGCTGCAGCAGTGATAAAATGTTTATCTAGTTCAACCCCATATTCGAGACGCGTTCCTGCGCTGTAATCATCATATTTGCTCTTAAATGATGATTTGTTGTTCATAGTGGAATATGATGCATTATCGTATGCATAAAGAGAGTTTTTGGATGTATCGTAATAAGCGGCCGCCTTGAGGTATCCCGATCCTAGATTTTTTTGACCAGTGATGTAGACGGTTTCTTTATCCCAATATGGCCAATCCCAGTATTTTGGTTTACTAAAGGCGCTGTCAGTTACAGGTGGTTGTTGTTTTTCACCGTTTTGGTTTGTGTAGCCTACGGCGATCTCGCTTCCGTCATCGGCAATATATCCAGTTTTAAAGCCCACTTTGTAGTCTTTGGACTTGGAGCGCAGACGGTCACCCTCGGGCTGTGAAGGAGTGGCGGCATAGTCATCGCTTAAGCGAAAGTGATCCCGATCACTATATACCGCATCCAGCTGAGCATAAACATGGTCTTGTCTTGTTCCTAGGTTGATGGATTCGACATGGCGCGACATAGAGCCGTCACTATCAAGCACCATTCCGGCTTTTATGCTTCCTTCCAATGCTTTTGTCGGTTTTTTAGAGATGATATTGACAACTCCCCCCATCGTATTGGCTCCATATGCGATCGATGAAAAGCCTTTGGAAACATCGATTTGAGAGATATCGCTAGTGAGAAAGCGATCATAATCAAAATTGCCGTCATATGGAACATAGACAGGTATTCCGTCTATAAAAACTCCTATCCGTCTGGCATCAAATCCTCTTATGGATAGTGTTGATTCGCCACGGCCTCCTTGGAGGTCTTGGTTGATGCCGCTCATATTGTCAAGTGCATCTGAAATGGTTTCGCAATTGTGTTGTTCGATTGCTTTTGAACTGATCGTTTGCTCAAAAGGACTCTCTTCAAGTGCAGTATTGAGGACATTGATCTGTCCAAGCGTAAATGTATCGGCAAGTGCTGTGCAGGCTGCAAGCGATACCAGTATAATATGTTTTTTCATTTTTTCCCCTTTATCTAAATGTATGGTCGAATTTTTGTGTTAAATCTAACTAGCATCTCATAATTTTGATCGAAATCATTTGGTGACGGTTTCAATATCAGATGTACATTATTCAGCTCCTTTTTAATAATTTTAATGGTTTCTATACATTGCGACGGTGTCCCTAGTATCGCATTGTCAAAAAACTTCTGCCCGTCGAAGAATGTTTCGCGTTCATTAAGTATCGCATCATATTTTTCCCTGTTCCATTTTGGAGCCGGAACTTCAGAGGAAGCAGCGCGCATCGATTTGACAAAGTGATCAATAGAGGGCCCAGCGATGCGGTATGCATCATCAAAGCTGTCCGCAACGCCAAATACCCTCATAAGTACAATTTCAGGATCCATTCCTGCTATAGAGTGATATAGCTCTTGCGCTGCTTTGCACTCTTCTATGGTAGCTCCTTGAGACATCATTAGGCCATAGCCGTGGCGCGCGGCAAAATGGATCGTGTCAGGATTTGCAAATGTGGCTACAAAAAAAGGTATACGCTCTTGCAAAGGCTTTGGATGCAGTTTTGTATTTTTAAAGGATGCATATGTTCCGGCAAAAGAAGGGTTTTTGGAATGCAATAGCTTATCAACAGCTTCTGTTATTTCAAACATTGCATTGCGCAGGCTGTCAGGATCGCGGTTAAAATGTTTTGTATCCGGGGCAAATCCGCCTTTTGCAAACCCTGCATTTATTCGTCCATTTGAGAAATTGTCAAGTACCGAGATGCTCTCAGCCAAACGCACCGGATGATAAAATGGCGCCAAAAATCCGGCCGTTCCCAGACGGATAGATTCTGTTTTTGCTGAAGCATAAGCCATCATGGCCGATGGATCAGGTATAACGCTAAAGCCGTTAAAATGGTGTTCGCCAAACCACGCTTCGTCAAAACCGAGCTCGTCTGCAAGTTCGACGAGCCTCAATTGATCCATTATGCTTTCATGCACTTTTCCTTCAAAATGTTCCGCAAGGCAAAAAAGTCCTATTTTCATGAATTTATCCTCATTTGGTTATTACAGACCAAAAGCCGCTGTCATCGTTGATTATTTCAAAATGGCTAGGCTTGAGCGATCTTAGAATATCCGGAAGGGCTTCGCGTTCGGCGACGACTTTATCTTTAAAGGATTTGCGCCAATCAGGATTGTTTTGGGTCATTGTTCTTGTGATCTGTTCTCTAAGCTCTGCATTGCCAAATCCTCCGCCAATGTATGCCATGCCGCCTTTTTTTAATATTCTTATAATTTCAGAATATGCTTGGCGCCAATCATCCCAAAACGGGGATGAGCCTCGGCTGATCACAATATCCATGCTCCCGCTAGGCAGGCCGATGGAGTGTATATCTCCTTGGAGAAAATCACATCTATTTGCAATATTCTCATCATTTGCATATCCTTTTGCAAGTTCAAGCATCTCTTCGGACCTGTCAAAAAACGTGATATCTAGGTCTGTGATCTTGGCAATAGCGCGCCCAAGGGCTCCCGTGCCGCATCCCACATCCAAACACTTGCCTGATACTATGCCGCTTTTTGCGATTATCTGCCCGGCTATTACTGGATATATAGGGGCAAAAACTTCACGGACTATACGGTCAAAACTTTGTGGACTTGTTTCTTTTTTCATTGTTTGTTCCTTTGTTTGCATCTTTGGTGTTCGTTTGGAAGTATAAAGAATTTGTTTCAATTGTTCTTACTCCCTCGTTGTCATTGGTATTTATTAAAAAATTCTACATATTCTTTGTCCGAAAGAGTGTAGTTGTAAAATTTTTTATAAAATACTTTTGTTTCTTGTTTTAAGTCGATATCATGCATTGCTTCAGGATATAAAATTTTACTCAGCCATATAATTCCCAAAATAGATTCAGGCGATGGACGATCCCACCAAAAAGTTCCTATTGGTGCTTCAAATACTTTATTGTCATGCACGGCTTTGAGTTGTGATAAGGCGGGATCGTTTCGTATCCATTGAGCGTTGAGATTGTTTTTTCCATTTGTCGTGGTAATGATGACATCGGGGTTCCAAATGTTGAGCACTTCCGCATTGACGCCTCCTTGAAATGGAATTGCAGCAGCAACGTTCATTCCTCCTGCGGATTCGATAAAATCATCCCCCCAGTTTTTAGGACTCCCTGAGCCTATTTTTGCAGCTGTGCTCGTATAAAAAACTTTTTTGCGTTTAGCCGGATCGATTTTGGAAAGACGCTGATCGATCATCGATAGTGTATCTCTCCAATAGCTGATCAATGCGTCCGCTTTTTGTTCTTTGTGTAGCATTTTGCCGACGTGGGCGAACTCTTGCAGCAGTGTCGGTATAGAGTGTTTCCCGATACCTAGAGTATAAATAGGAATTCCGGCAGATCGGATCCGTTCATTCATTGGCAATGATGTAATTCCGGCAAATACGATCGTAGGATGAAGTTTGAGCAGAGTTTCGAGGTTAACATCATTGAAAGTGCCCACACTTGGTATGTTTTTGATATAGGGATAAACTCTTGAAAGCTGTCTGAACTGTTTTGTGTCAGGATGAGCAACAATTTTATCGGCACTCATAAATAGTGCTATTTCTTGTGAAGCGCCACCATAGCAAGTAATAATGATCTTATCTATCTTTTGAGGAATGCAAACTTCAATTTTAGCAAAATCCGGAACTTTCTTTGTGCATGCTTCTTTATTATCAGCTAGGGCAAAGCCGCAAAGCAGAGAAACAGAGATCATGAAGTTAGTTGTGAGTCTATGCATTCTTAAAACCTATATTGTACCGATGCAAATACAGCCCTTGGGGAACCGACGGTATAGGTTGTTTCAGGAACGATATTGATCTCCGATGCCGAAAAAGTAGAAATATATTTTTTATCCATTAGATTGGTTGCAGACAAAGACAAATCCAATGAATGTCCATTATCCAAAGCGATCTCTTTATTGATAGACAGGTCTACGAGATAATAAGGATTAACACTGTATTGACCCAGTGTATCGACATAGCGCTTGCCTACGTATCTTAAAATCGGAGCTATTTTATATCCATTGAGATCGTATTCGGCCGAGATATTCCCAAAAAATTTCGGTACGTCGGGATGTTGATGTCCTTTGGCCTGTATGTATGCACTTGAAGCCGATTGAATATCTGTCGTAAATGCATAACGATTATAAGTTGCGGCAGCATTAATGGTAAAATTAGAAGAAATTTTATAATTAGCGCCAATTTCTAAACCATATGATTCGGCTTCGGCTGTATTTTGCTGGTAGTTGTAATTGAGTATAGGATCATAGAATACTCCCCCGACATTTTTAACAAAAGAGTAAAAGAGTGTCGAATTAAATCCCCATTTTTCTGTTTTGTAACTATAGCCGATATCAAAATTATCCGATTCTTCGGGCTTGAGGTCGTCCCACATTTTTTGGAGTGTGGCTTCATTTTTGTTGACAACCGGGCCATTGAAATAGTTGATCATATTACCGCCAAAACTATAGTTAGGAACATTATAGTTACGGCCATAGCTTGCTTTGATGGATGAAGAATCATTAATATAGTGTGTTGCTCCGATACTTGGCAAAAAGATTTCATATCGGTTAGAGTGTAATGTAAAATCTTTTGCCGTGACCATAGAAAGAGCTTCTTCGTAGCTCGTATCGTTTATTCCATTCGTGCTATAACTGGACAGAGTCGGAGATGTCTGCCACAGATATTTTAGCCCTGCTTCTACAAATGTGTTTCCAAATGCTTTTTCGATCGTTAGATAAGGGGCACTAAAAGTATGGTTTTTTGCAACACCGATGATCCGTTCCCACTTGATAAAATCAAGGCTGCCTGCTTTTCGGACTTTTCTGCTGGTTGGCGGTCCAGGCGGTTCATCTTCTTGATACCAGTATCCTATCTTGAACTTTCCATCATCAATAACGCGGATGTATTCTGCAACATTTCCATATGTATCGTGGTCAACCAGCCAATCCATGACGTTAGTTCCGCTCGTAGAATAGCTGTATCCTTTATCATTCAGAAAATATGGACGCAATAAGATAGTATCTTTAGATGTTAGAGGAATTTCTAGTTTGCCTAAAATCGCATAAGTTTGAAAGTCTTGTTTGTTATAGTCGTAATAATCAGATTTTGACGGATCAGTCGTTTGATAATCTAAATCTCTATAGTTCGACAGATCTTTGCTTTGAGCATAGGTCAAGCCTTTATAATTATGTTGTTTTTGGTCATTATATATTCCATATAGTTCCCATTTCACGTGTTGTTTGGATGTACCTGAAACACCGAATTCGAGATTTTTGCGATTTACTCCCTCGCCCTCGCCTTTCCATTTGTCGGCATTGGTTGTTGAGCCGGAGATAAAAAATTTAGCCGTATCGGATATGTCTCCGCTGTCAACACGCATATAGGTTTTAGAGAAGCTGTCGCTTCCTATAGATTGTTTAATGGCAGTTCCCATCTTATCTGCAGGATGCTTCATGTGCATATCTACCATACCGTCATCACTGCCGTATCCAAAGCCACTATCAGCTTTGATGGCTCCTTTTTCAACAGTTATATAATCAATATTTTCGATATCGACCATCGTAGACAATCCTCCTCCTGGACCAATCCCTTTAAGCGGTAATCCTTCTAATGTTTCGCCGATATTCCGATTTGATTTTCCGCGAATTTTATGCGTAATATTCATACCAAATGGATCATTGAACCGTATATCGACACCTGGTTCAAGCGAAATTGCTTTATAGGGATTGATAAGCTCAGCGCTGTCAAAAATTTTGATATCTGAAGAAGTAGTTACGCTTTTAGAACCAATAGTCGAATCTTCACTAATTACTTCATCCTCAATTAATGCTGTATCAAGTATATAATTTTCTTCTGCCGAAGCATAAGTGGATAACAACATCAGTGATGCATATAACGGTAGTGTCCATGACCGTTTCATTTCTTGTCTCCAATGAGTTCATTTCTGACTTTGCTCCAATGATGCCGCTTGACAGCTTCCATAGTGGTGCGTCTGTTTATCATACGAATAGAAAGAGCTTCGATCCAATTCCAAAATTCTTCCAGGTGTTCTTTTGGAAAATCAATTTCTTTTAGTGTTTTTTTATACATAGCAAGCCAAATCTCACGGTCGCTTTCATCGATCGGAACTTTGAAATGTCTCATTCTTAGATGAAACCCTCCGTGCTGTTCGGTAAATATCGGATCTCCTCCGAGTGCTTCTACAAATAAGTCGGCACTTTTATCAACAGCCATTTTGAAAGCATCTCCATTTTTTGGAAACAAGTCACCGACTTTTGTTTTTAACAGCAGGCGGTGATGATGCCATACCATTTCACGAATTTTTTCTTCGCCCATCGTTTTAAAAATTTTATTGGAGGGAAAGGGGACAGGGGGGAAGATAATATCGATCATCGAGTCTACTATACGGATATCTTCAGCGCCGAAACGGACTTTGTTGGGTTGTTGTTCCATTTGGCTCAACTGTGTAAATGAGTTGATACGACCATTTTGGCAACTATTGGATTGTGTGTGTTTGTTCATTTTTACTCCTTATTTTTTAATGTTTTGTCTATCGTTATACTATTTTTAATATATCGATAGGCATGATAAACTCTTTTGCCTATGGTTTAAACTTTGGAAAAAAGAGTTTTTGGAATCGTTTTGTCTCATCATCCAATGAGCCTTGGAGAACATCCGGATAAAACGAATGTATCAACCAACGTATTCCCAAAAGCCTCATAAATGATGGAGGACGGGTTATATAATTAAACGGCAGATTGGGGACGCTAAGTATATGACCTGATTTTACGGCACGAAGCGTTCGCCACTTTGGATCTGCTTTGATAGATGAGGCAAATGCGCTTTCCATAGCGATTATTACATCCGGATCAGCCAATATCACTGTTTCAAGCGACATTTTTTCCATTCCGTAGTTTGAGCTCATACGGCAGTTTAGAGCATTTTTAGCACCGGCATATTTGAAAGGCTCTAAATGAAATGAGCCTTCGCATTCGCTTGACATTCCATCAACTCCTTCTGCAAAATAGTAACGAATTTTTTTGCGGGTATTTATTTTGCCCTGAAGGGACCTTACGAGCCCCAATGTCTCTTTTGTGTAAGTGATAAGCTCATGCGCACGTTTGGTATTGCCGGTGATTTTTCCTAAAAGCTCAAATTGGCTGGCCAGGTCATCGATAGACTCATTGTGTATCATCAATACAGGAATATTAAGTGCCATAAATTTTTTAAGCTGATCTTCTGAGCCAGGCGCTTTCTGCCACATGAGAATTACGTCGGGTTTGGCTGCCGCCAACACTTCATAATTGGGCGTATTGCCTTGCCCAAAAAAACCTCCAGCAACCGGCTTGGATGCTGCGGTGCCGACATAAGGTTTTTGATCGGGTTTAAACGGAGAATTAAGCGCTGCAACAAGAGTCGGGTCAAAAGCAACGAGACTCATCGTAAGCGGAGGAGATGCAGCATAGATCTTGGTCACTTTATCCGGTATCGTGACGACTCTTCCGTAGCCATCAGTGATCGTTTTTGCATTGGCAAAACTAAAAATCAGCATCATTAAAAACAAAACTATTTTCATAAAACCCCTTTGTTAAAAACTGGAAAGCAGTATGTGCGGTTATCGTGAGAAACAAGATCTGCGCCAATCCCGTATACTTTATTGATCATCTCTGATGTGATCACTTCGTTTGGCTTTCCGTCAGCGATTATTTTCCCTTTGTTCATTACGACAACACGGCTGGAAACTAGCAGGGCATGATCGGGATAATGTGTGGTTTTAAGGAATGTATATCCATGACTGCCCAGTTCCAAAATAAGCTCAAGCAAACGGATCTGGTTGCCGTAATCCAGACCTGAGACCGGCTCATCCATGATAAAAGTATTAACCTCCTGCGTCAATGCACGAGCAATAAGAACCATCTGTTTTTGGCCCCCGCTTAGTTGCCCAAAAGGCCTGCTGTGAAGATTATCGATGCCGATCTTTGTGAGCGCCTCATAAGCGATCTCGCGGTCATGTTTTGACGGAGAAGCAAAAAATCCGAGCTTGGAAACTCTTCCCATCATTACCATCTCAAGCACCGTGTAATTGAAAGGAACATTGTGATATTGCGGGATATAGGCTATATGACGGGCTATTTCTCTATGTGAATAATCATTGATCATCTTACCATTGATCAATATCTCACCTTTTTTTGCATGTATGAGCTTGAGTATTGACCGTATGAGTGTGCTTTTGCCGCACCCATTCGGTCCTAGCAGGCTTACCACCTCTCCTCGGTGAAGTGAAAAATCAATGCCGTCTAGTACCGTATTTTTATGGTAAGAAAAATGCAGGCCATTGACTGTTATAATAGGATTTAGTTCCATGCTGCCCTCGCATTTTTAAGTACAATGATAAAAATAGGTATTCCTATAAGTGATGTAATTATGCCTAGAGGAATTTCGACGCTAAATGCCAGACGGGATACAGAGTCGGCTAATAGCAAAAATATCGCCCCGACAATAGCCGACAGCGGCATCAGCAATCTATGCGACGGCCCGACTGCCATGCGGATGATATGGGGAATAATGAGCCCTACCCACCCTATCATTCCTGCCATGACTACAGACAGTGAACTTGTAAGTGTAGCTAAGACGATCGCTACGGCTCTCACCATGGCAACATTGATCCCCAATGCTTTTGCCTCTTCATCTCCTAGGCTAAGAATATCAAAATATTTACCCATCATGATCATTCCAAATATACCAAGCAGCATAGGGATAGAAACCAGCAGCACTCCGTGCAGATCAGCCATGGTAAGGCTCCCCATGAGCCAGTAAACGATCGCAGGGAGGGTGCTGTAAGGATCGGCTACGTATTTTACAACTGAGAGCAGCGCAGTAAACAGCGAGCCGCTTATAACACCGCCAAGGACCAGCATAATGGTTGAGCGGGAATTGGTAACCATGGAACCTATCAGAACGGCTAAACCCACGGCAATAAAACCGAATATAAATGCCAATATTTGAACGATATACCACTGCTCACTGATAAGCATCCCAAGTGCTGCACCAAATGCTGCACCTGCTAAAACTCCTAAAATCCCGGGAGAGACCAAAGGGTTTACAAACATTGCTTGAAATGCCGCTCCGCTTGATGCCAATGATGCGCCAATAAGAATTGCTAACAAAATGCGTGGAAGGCGTATTTGTAAAATGATATTGTCCAGCAGCGCATATGTATCATTTACACTGCCGCCGAAAAGTTTAAAATCGATATATCCCATTAAGGTGACAAAATCGATCGGATACTGCCCTAAAAGAACAGAGACTAAAGCAATCATTATTAATGCCGTCATTGAGGCAGATAGCAAGGTGATTGTTTTGATTTGAGTCATCTTGTCCCTTAAAATCTCAGATTAATACTGCCGTACACGCCGAGCGGAGCACCTGTTTGGTATGTGCTTGCTGTTCCGTATGCTGCCAAGAAATTATCAGCAGCATTGATGGTTGCGATGTATTCTTGGTTTGCAAGGTTGGTTGCGGTAAGTCTGAATATCGCATCTTTGGAACCTATGAAATTATCCATATAGTATGAAATATCAAAATCCACCAATGTGTAACCGTCTATTTTTTGAGTATTTGCGACATCTCCCCATCTGCTTGAACTGTAACGTATGCTTGGAGTAAGCGTCCAGTCTCCTATATGGTAAGAGACTGCTGCTTTTGCCAAGTATCTAGGGGCATCAGGAAGCTGATTGCCATCCGTTTCAACTGGCGTGGATCCCGGACCCGTAAAATCTTGCGTGAAATTAAATCTATTATAAGATAAACCTACCAAGAAATCTAAATCATCGGCGATTTCGCCGTATGCGGATATTTCAGCCCCGTACCCAAGAGCATCACCTATATTGGCCGGATAGTTCACTTTTAGATCAGGATCAAAAATATTTGCCTGTTTGTTTTTAACAAACGAGACAAAAAGATTCGGATTAATCGTGATGTTCCCTACTTTTGTTTTGATACCAACGTCTATATTGTCTGAGAGTTCAAGATCAAGGGTGTCCCATAATTGCCGCAAGGTGACATCTTGATCCACAAACGTTTTACGGCCCGATACGTAGGTCGGGAAAAGATTCACGTCAAACCCGTATGTACGCGAATAGTCAATATACCCAGTGGTTACCGGATCAAATTCATATCCAAGATAAAGCGACGGGATAAATGTATGAAATGTTTTTGCATCAACGCTTGCCCAAGTATCTACAGAGGTTGTGGCGATAGCATCATCATAATCAGGATTTGCTGCTCCTGTTTGGTTGCCGTTCGTATGGCTTTGAAGAGAACCTAGTCTAAACGATTGATACTGCAATCCGGCTGCATAATTAAAATTGCCTATTTTACCGCTCAGTTGTGCAAAAGGGGCTTGCAGAATATGATAATCATTGTCTGCTAAAATAGCATAGCCGTCATAGACCAGCTGCCCGCCAACTACTTTATATTTTACCTGATCGCTTGGAGGCCCAGGAGGTAATTGTTTGTGATACCAATATCCGATCTTGGATTTAAGCGCCTCTGAAAAAGCATGATCATATTCGAGTGTTGCGCCGTAAAGATCGTGGTCTATGCGCCAATTCATAACACGCTGTTTTGCTGCGTTTGAAAACCAGTAGTCGCCTTCGTCGTTTTTGTAGTAAGGTTTTAGAGTAATTATATCACTCGATGTCGGTTTGTATTCTAATTTACCCATTAATGCTGTTGTATCAAAGCTTTGTTTATTCCAGTCAAAATAATTTACGTCATTGTCTGCAGTCGGATGAATCGTTGCAAAATCTTTTTTGAAATATGTATCTAGATCTTTTGCTTCGTCATATGAGAGGTTATAATAGTTGTGGTGGTCATCGGAATTGTAAATAGCAAAAAGCTGAGCATTAAATTTATCGTTAGGCTTATAATCCAGGCCCAACATTCCGTTCATTCGCTCCAAATCCCCCTCGCCTTTATTTTTATCATTTGCCAGATAAGAGAATGAACCAAACGCACTCACATCACCCATCTTGCCTGAGTCTAAACGCGCAAAGGTGCGCTTGAAGCTGTCACTTCCAAAACCTTGAGAAAACGTAACGTCAAAAGTTTGGCTAGGAGCCAAAAGATTGATATCCACCTTGCCGATCAAACTGGAAAAGCCAAGGTTTTTATTTGTAGGTATATATCCTTTAAACAGGTCTATTGAGGCGACGTTTTCCATGTCTACCATCTCTTTGCCGCCTCCCGGGTTGCTGGAGATCGGCATACCGTCTATCATAAATACACCGCCCGGCCCTGATTGCGACTTGCCCCGTATTCGAATGGGGTCATGATAAGACGGCTCGTTTGATCCGGCCTGGTCAACAGGGGTAAAGTTAACAGACGGCGAGTACTGTATAACAGTATAAGGGTTCATATTTGCTTGCGTACCTAGCGTCTCTATGCTTTTAGGCGTAAATTTTTGTTTACTCTCTGTCATATTGGAATCACCTATAAATTGGCCTCCTGTACTAAATGAATCGACTACAGCGATTTCTCCAAGCTCAACAGTGTTGGCAAAGAGTATTGTCGAAGCAGCGATAGACATCATTGGTATAAAAAATTTCATTATTTAACTCCTAGTAAATTTTTGGTTTGTTGATCTGTTAATTTGACATGTAAAAAGAGGTCATAAAACTCTTTTGTACGTTTGTTTAGGTCTATTTTGTATGTTTGCGGATGCAGTTTATTAGCAAGCCATTGTATGCCAAGCACTCTCATAAATGACGGCGGACGATCTATCCAGTTAAATGGCTGCACCGGAACTAAATAGATGCGGCCGTTTTTGACGGCTTTTAGGTTTTTCCACATAGGATCGTCTTTTAAATCATTATAAACTACATCCGTTTGTACAAAAATAACATCAGGGTTGTATTGCAGCAGAGTTTCAAAAGAGATCTTTTCAAGCCCCAAAAGCTCTTTTTGGCGGCATTTGTGCACATTGACACCGCCCGCAAAGTTTATCGCTTCGACATGGAATGACTGATCACATTCGGTAGATAGTCCATCTAGGCCTTCGGCGTAGTAATATTTTGTCGGTTTTGTTTTTGAAACATTTGCTTTGACCTCATTAATTATATTTTGTGAATATTTTGCCAGCGTTTCGCCTCTTTTGCTCTCTCCTATAGCATCTCCGGCAATCCTGAATGCTAAAGGCATGTCTGTAACTTCACGAAAGGGGATCATCAAAGCAGGAGTATTTATCTTTTTTAGCTCTTTTTTGATGGACTGTACCATCATGTCGTCTTGCCATACCAATATAAGCTCTGGTTTGTGTTTCATGAGAGTTTCCAGGTTGATGCCCTGCCCTCCGCCGTGAAACGAGCCAATAACAGGCAATGAGAGAAATTTTTTATCCAATAATTGAGCGTCAGCCCCATTTTGAGCATTTTTGGCCTTAAAATTTAAGCCTATCATTTTGTCAGGATTTAGAGCGTAGATCAGGTAGTTTGTCGGCGGAGATGCGCCAAAAACTCTATTTATATTGTCCGGCAATATGATCTTTTTGCCCTCTGTGTCAATGATAGTTTTGGCATCAAGCGTTAAACACAGCAAGAATGCCGCAAGCATAATGCGTAATGTTATATTCATGTTGTTCCTTATGATTTTTTTAATGAGAATGCGATCGGGATACTCAATTCAAAGGTCTTTCCGAGTGCCGGGTATTGACCGCTGAGGCTGAGAATCGTTTGCATCGCTTTTTGATCTAAAATATTGCTGCCGCTAGTTGATTGAATTTTGACGGTTTCAACGGTGCCGTCGTGTTTTAGTATAAAAAAAACCAAGACCACTCCTTCGAGTTTCAATTTACGGGCTATAGCAGGATAAGTAATAGCATTTTCGATCATTGCCCTGATTTGGCCCAGTGTCGCGCCGCCGACCTCATTGCTAGAATGGGGATTTCTGTGCAATTCGTTTTTTATTTCAGAAGAAACATTCAAATGAGGGGAGAGGGTAGAATGTGGAGTCGAAGGCGCGGCAACAGGCGGGTTTAGAGGGGCAGGCCCCTCAGAAGATGCCATTGGGGATTTTAACGGCATCTTCTGAGGGGTCGTTTTCTTGATCGGTTTTAAAGGCTTATTGCGCGGTAGCGGTTGTGTCGACTGTGTTGCAATATTTTTTTGCATTTGCACTTCATGGTGCATATCTCCGGCATTAGGCGCAAATTCGGTTAGCGAGATAGAGATTTTTGTTTCAGATTTCGGCAGAGGTATTGCATGAGTAGAGCTCAAGTATAGTATGGATGCCGCCAGTATTGCATAGATAGCCAAAGATGCTATAAATGATTTGATATTTCTTGATAGCGAGTCGTCACGGTATATCTTTTTCAATATAACGGTAGGGTTTAAAAAAATCATTCTTTTCCCCAGATAGATGCATACGGATAGCGTTCGATCGGCATCATTGTGGTACGGCGATTGATCATTCGCATCGATAGCGGCTCTATCCAATTCCAAAACTCTTCTATGTGTTGAGCTGGCATTTGTAGATCATTGATCGTTTTTTTGTACATCATAAGCCATATTTTGCGCCCTTGTTCGTCAATAGTAAAAGGCAAGTGCCGTTTGCGCAAAGCAGGATGTCCATGTACTGGCGTGTATACCCTATCGCCGCCTAATGCTTCTACGAAAAAATCGGCAGTTTTTTCTGTAGCAAAGATAAAGGCAACATCATCAGAAGGAAAGAGGTCACCTATAGTGCTTTTACGCAGCAGATGATGATGGTGGTGCACCATATTTCTGATATTTGCTTCGCCCCATTGCTTGTAAAGAGCATTGGTCGGAAACGGTACCGGAGGGTAAACAAAGTCTATTTTTGCTTCCGAAATGTGTGATATTTCAGAAGCAGGTTGAAACGGTTTTGTGCCGCAAGCGCTAAATGGTGAGATATTTTGTTCATTAAAAATCATTATTATGCCTTTCGATAGAGCTTGATAGTTGATTCTCGTTTAAAGGAACGACGATAGGATTGAATGCTTTAACAGAGATCAGGGCATGTCCGCCGACGCGAAGCTTCTCTCCTTCATCGCGCCCAATAATGGTTTTTACAATAGATGAGCCGACCAAGAGCGTGGCTATAATGATCGGCGATTCCTCTTCTATCTTGAGCACCTCTCCTATAAGCTGGAGTTTTCCGCTAAAAGTATGGGTTGTGAAAAATTCCATTGGAGAGCATATATTTTTTATGCGGCCCATTTCTATAGCAGCCAGGCGGTCTGAGAGCTTAACAGTTTCAGCAATATCATGGCTTACAAGCAGTGTTGTTACTCCCAAAAGATCATGTATCATAGAGAGTCCATCTTGAAGTTTTTGGCGCATTGAGGGATCGAGCGCTGAGAGAGGTTCGTCAAGAAGCAGGATCTTTGGATGGCGCACCAAAGCCCTAGCTAAAGCAACCCGTTGTTTTTGTCCTCCTGAAAGGGTAGCCGGAAGGCGTTCGCTAAAAGCCGTAAGCTCTGTCATCTCAAGAAGTGTATCCACATATGCGCGTTGTTTATCATTTTGGGCAGCAAAGAGGAGATTTTGACGTACACTCATTGTGGGGAAAAGAGCATAATCTTGAAAAACAAACCCGACACTTCGTTTTTGTGGAGAGACATTGATGCTGCGTTTGCTGTCAAACCATACCTCGCCGTCCACTGCAATATAACCGCTATCTGGAGTATCTAGTCCTGCTATGAGGCGCATAAGTGTCGTTTTCCCCGCACCCGAAGGGCCAAAAAGAGTGAGAAATTCGCCGCTTTCTACTGTCAGTTCAAAGTTTGCTTGAATGATCCCATCACTGGTATCGAGCTGTTTTGTTGCATTGACTATGATCATTTAAGCCCCTCAAGAGATTTTTTATTTAGCGTATAGACAAGCAGCAGTATTGCAAAGGTGACCACAAAGAGGGTTAGGGCGTATTGGTGCGCCATGGCATAATTGAGTGATTCAACCTCGTCATAGATCGCAATCGATGCGACACGTGTTTCATCAGGGATGTTCCCTCCGATCATCAAGATTACCCCAAATTCTCCAACTGTGTGTGCAAATGCAAGAACTATCCCAGAAATAAGCCCGTGACGAATAATAGGAAGGATGACATACACCATGGTGGAGAGCTTTGATTTGCCAAGGGTGTATGCCGCTTCAAAAATAGACCGCGGTACTTGAGAAAGCGCAGATTGGATGGGATGCACCATAAAAGGAAGGCTAAAAAGTATTGAGCCGACCACTAACCCTTCAAAACTAAAAGCCAGCCGTATGCCGTGGTTTGTCAAGAATTCTCCGATAAATGATGCCGGACTGAATGCCAAAAGGAGATAAAAACCAAGTACAGAAGGAGGAAGCACAAGAGGCATGGAAACAATCGTCTCTGCTATGCTTTTAAGCCTTGTTTTGGAAAAGACCAAAAAAGCTGCCAATGGAATGCTTATAAACAAAAGAATAAGCGTTGTAATTGTTGCCAATTTAAACGTCAGCGCCATGGTTTCTATGAATTCATTTTCCACGGTGTTCCCTTCGGAGTGAAATTTCGCTTGGATTTATGATCCAATAAACCTCTTCGTTCAATTTGCAATTAAGCGACTCAAAAGAAGCGGTAGGGATGAGAGCCGCAATCTGTTCATCTTTATAAAGCAACGTTACGCAAGTTAGGATCTCTCCGTATTCTATTTTGTGTATGCGGGCTTTGCAGGTATTGGCAGTTGAAATCAAGGGTTCTTTTGAGAGCATCACTTCGCTTTCTTTAAATACCAAGACCACATCCGAGCCGACACTCTCGATAGGTTTTTCAAGCAAAAGAAGATGTAGTATGTCATCCTCTATGCCTATCTCGAGAAGAGAGAGATGCTGTGTAGATTGGATTGTGAGTATTTGCCCTTTTAATTTATTCACTGTATTTTCTTTAAAATCTATAATTGGCTTCTAGTCGCATTTCACGGTTAGAGGTTTGCAATGGATATAACGCGGTTGGTTTGTTGTCTTGGTCCATAAATCTAGCTTTTAATTCTATGTCTTTGAAGTTGCCCGAAAGTTTTTGGATTATATCAAGGTTCCATTGATTTGTGTCGCCGTTGGCAAATCCGCGATTGGTGGCCTTGGAGTATGGTTTTTTGCTAGGATCCCTATCATAATGCGAATAGCTTAATATCGTGCTCAGGCCCGAAATGTATTCATCAAAATCATATTCGCCCAATATTTTGAATGACTTGGTGTTGGCATTCCAATCCGTGACGGTTTTACTTCGTGTATATCCTCCAGTAGAAAATCCGCGCCAAGGTGATATCATATCTCCGTCCTCGCTGGTTTGGGATGCAGAAACCAATACTTTGGCTGCACCGTAATTGGCAGTTGCCCGCAAAGCCCAAAGGGAGCTATCTATGCTATTGTCATTGTCTCCATTATTTACAGGCTTGATAAGCTCTCCTGCACCTTGGTCAAATTGCTGGATGTATCTACCTCCAAATCCTAAAATGAAATCCCCCGCTTCAACAGCATAGTCTGCTTCCAACATCACCTGTTCAACTAGATCATCCCAATGCATCCCCCATACTTTGAGCTCAAATCCATCAATAGACCTGTTTGTTACTCCTGCTATCAACACATCAGGCGCTTGGCTGTTTGCTTCATCTCCAGTATTATAGTGTGTGTTATATTTGAGCCTGATAGCATTTGGAACATCTAGGCCGTCTGCCATATTGCCAAAATATGTTTCGCCTCTCTCTTTGAATCTGTTGGCATAATCCATTTGAATAGTAGTATTTGGTATATCATTGGATATTATTTGCGCACCCTCTACGGCAATAGGTATCATTTTGGTATCGTTTGGCATAATCCATGGGTTTGTCATCAAAAATCTACCGCCTTTTATCTTGGTTCTTGCAAAATCATACTCCAAATACGATTGAGCAAGCACTCCAAATCCTTGTCCGTAAAACTTTTGACTCCCTGCTCTTTTGAACAGGTCCAAACTCGTTGTAGCAGTAGCGCCGTCCCCGGCATCGGTCCAATGTCCGGGATTGAGCGTGGTATATGCTCCAAGCGCGGCACTAAAACCATATAACGGTGCAGTTTTATAGATCAGGCTTCCTCCTGCAGCAAAGCCTTTGGCATCATCTCCGTTTTTGCCGGTTGCGCTATTGTCATCCCAGTCTGTATAAAAGTACTGCATTCTTATGCGCTTTTCCCATTTGCCTTCGCTAAGCGCACTTGCCAAATCATCAGCTGCTTGTGCCGCAGATATGCTCATTAAAAGTGCTGCGGCAATACTTATTTTGCTCATTTGCGATCCTTGTTTATTTTATGCGAAGAGAATAATCTCATCTGCCCGGTTGTGTTCATACAATGTCAATGTTGCCTTATTTGGCAGATTTTATTGTTTTGGCAAGCCGTATCCATTGGCTTTTAAAATTGCAACTGCTTTTGGCGAAGACATAAAGCGCAAAAATTTCTTAGCAGCGATCTGATTTTCCGGTGTGCCGTTTTTGAGTCCAACCATCGCTTGGTCTATAGTATTGTATGCATTCGGATCTACTTCTACCCATTTACCTACATTTTTCATTTCAGGACTAAGGACGATAGATTTTGCTATGAAGCCTACATCAACCGCTTTTGTAGTTACATAACTGCCCACCTGAGATATAGACTCAGCGACTACAATTTTTGGCTGTGCTTTTGGCGCTACTTTATAATAATTCATCGTATTTACAGCTTCTATACCGTAAGGTGCTGTTTTTGGATTGGCGATCGCAATCTTTTTTACCGATGGGTCAGTTACTATCGCTACGCCTTTGGATAGATCGATTCCCGTGTCACTCCAAAGTACTAATGAACCATAAGCATATACTTGTGACGGCGTAGTGGTGTATCCTGCCCCAGCGAGTTTTGCAGGATATTCTACGTCAGCTGATAAAAATGCATCAAACGGAGCCCCGCTCATAATTTGCTGAGTTAGCTTGCCTGAAGCTCCTGTGATGATCTTAACTTTGATATTTGTATTTTTTGTAAACTCTTTGGCTATGTCATTGACTGCATATTTTAGATTGGCAGCAGCTGCGACAGTGATGGTTTGCGACCATGAAGCCGAGAACAACATCATGGAGGCAAACAGTAGGTTTGAAATTATCTTCATAGGTCTATCCTTCCTTTATATATATTTTTGCATAACGAAAATCATCATACAAAAACTGTTCCATAACATCAAAACGTTATATTTTTTTATAGATAACGTATATTAAGTTATATTTACTTAAAAAGTTATTTACTATTCGTTAACTTTTCATAATTTTTATAAATTTAAAAAATATACCTAATAATATCGTCTATAAATAAAGAAAAATAATTTTAATATTTGATTTATTTATTGTTATCATAAAATAAACTGTTAATATATTCGGGAATAGATTATCTAATTTTAAAAGTTATAAGTGTTTTTACTCTTGCATCTCTTTATATAAATCTGCCAGGCATGCTACAAAATCAGGATGGCTGTTAGGTGCTTTAGCCACGCGATAGTCGATTATGCCTATTTTATGAGCAAGTTCACGGTACTCGATATCCAGCTCAAATTCTGTCTCAGAGTTATCGAGCGTAAATGCTATCGGAAATACTATGACTTTTTTACCGTTAAACTCATAGAGCTTGTCATCCATATATGGCCGCAGCCATTCCACCGGACCAAGGCGAGATTGATAAGCTAAGTGTGACGCGACAAATTCAATGCCGTCTTTTAGTAGTAATTTTCTCACATGAAACAGTGTATATCTAATATGCTGCTGATACAGGTCTCCTCTATCGACTATCTTTTTGGGCAATCCGTGGGCAGAAAACAGCAGCTCAAATTCTTTTGCATCGTTATTATTAAGAGCCTCTTTTATTCTCTCGACTATTGATTTGATGTAAAGAGGATGGCTATGGTAACTAGATACAGTTTTTATTCTATCGGTTAGCCCTAGTTTGTTCGATGCTCTGTAGAGGTCATCAAGACTGGATAGCGTAGTAGTGCTTGAATGCTGAGGATAGAGCGGTATGGCATAAATCTCATCAGTGTTCTTTAATTTTTGCAGCACATCCAAAGCGAATGGAGGTGTGTATCGCATAACAGCATAAACATTTGCATCCACCCTTTTTGACAAAGCTTCTACAAGCTCATCGGTATATTTGATAAGCGGAGATTTTCCTCCTAGTTTGGCATAGTTATGTTTTGCTTCATTCAACCGCTTGCTAATGATAAGTTTGGATATAAGCCATCTGATTGGCTTGGGGGCAGAAATGATGCGGCGGTCGTTAAACATATTGTATAGAAATACTTCGACTTCATCTAGGTTATTTGGCCCTCCCATGTTGAGAAGCAATATAGCTTTTTTCATTAGCATGCCTTGGCTTATAGGATATATATTTTTATGATTTATATCATTTTTCTTTAGGAATATTAGCATAACATAGCAAGAAACTCCCTATGATAAAAGCACAATAAAATAGATAACAATTATTTTTTAACCATCTTTTGGCTAAAATCACGCAATTACTATAATTAAATACCCCAAACCCCAAAAGGAAAAAAGTGAAAGTAACAATAAACAAAATAGACGACGCAAATGTATCTATGAGCGCAACGATCTTAAAAGCGGATATAGATAAAAATATTGAAACTCTTGCAGCACAAGCAGGCAAAAGCATGAAAGTAGACGGTTTTCGTAAGGGTAAAGTGCCAGCACATGTAGTAAAAAAATTGCATGGCGATAAATTGGCTCACGATGCTGAAGCAGAAGCAGTTAAAGCTCTTTTGGACCAAGGCAGCAAAGAGGCAAAATTAAATCCAAATGACGTTATAGGCCAACCGTTTTTCAAAAAATATGAGAAAAATGATAAAGGTATCGATGTTGAAGTAGAAGTTTCTTTGAGACCTGCTATTGATCTTGGTGATTATGCGAGCATCGCTCCAAAATTTGAAAAACCTGAGATCAGCGAAGCGCTGGTCAATGAGAGATTGGACGGGCTAGTGGCTGCTCAAGCTCCATACGAAAAGATCAAAAGAGCAAGAGCTCTTAAAAAAGATGATATGGCAGTGATCGATTTCGTGGGCAGCGTTGACGGTGTGCCTTTTGAAGGCGGCAAAGCAGAGAATTTCTCTCTTAAGATCGGCTCAGGACAATTTATTCCTGGCTTTGAAGATCAAATGATCGGTATGAAACCGAATGAGACTAAAACTATCAAAGTAACATTTCCTGCAGAATACGGCGCAGCAAACCTAGCAGGCAAAGAGGCTGATTTTGAAGTTACATTGAATGAAATTCAAGTAAAAGCTACGCCAACACTTGATGATGAATTAGCAGCCAAACTTCTTCATGGAGTAGAAGGTGCAAATGTAGATATGCTAAAAGAGAGAATCAAAGAGCAGCTTCAAAGAGAAGAGATCTCAAAACTTTATAATAGCGAGTTAAAACCTCAATTGGTGGATGCTTTGGTAGCCAAATATGACTTTGCATTGCCAAATAACATAGTAGAGCAAGAAGTAGATGTAAAGATCAACCAAAAAGCGGGCACTATGAGCGCCGAAGAACTTGAAAGCTACAAAAACAACCCTGAAAAAGTTGATGCCCTTAGAGATGAAGTAAGAGATGAAGCTAAAATGAGTGTAAAAGCCACATTTATAGTAGATGCCCTTGCGCGTGCAGAAAAGATCAGCGCAAACGACCAAGAAGTTTCTCAAGCTATCTATTATGAAGCTATAATGTCAGGACAAGATCCACAAAAAGTAATGGAATACTACAGCAAAAACAATCTTCTTCCTGCTATCAAAATGGGAATCATAGAAGACAAACTATTCTCAAAACTTTTGGGTCTTGAAGATTAATTACATATCAAATAAAGGCTGAAAATGAGTTATGTTATACCATATGTTATAGAGCAGACCGGCAGGGGCGAGAGAAGTTATGACATCTACTCAAGACTGCTAAAAGATAGAATAATTATGCTTAGCGGTGAAGTAAATGATCAAGTATCATCTTCTATAGTAGCTCAGCTCCTTTTTCTAGAAGCTCAAGACCCGGATAAAGATATCTATTTTTATATCAATTCTCCGGGCGGAGTGGTAACTAGCGGACTTTCTATGTTTGATACCATGAATTATATCAAGCCCGATATCGTTACTATTTGTGTGGGACAAGCAGCTTCTATGGGGGCATTTTTGCTAGCTGCCGGCACAAAAGGCAAACGGTACGCATTGCCGCATGCTCGCATTATGATACATCAGCCTTCAGGCGGCGCACAAGGCCAATCGACAGATATCCAAATACAAGCTAAAGAGATACAGCGTCTCAAAGATACGCTCAATGAAATCCTTGCCAAACAAACAGGCAAGTCTATCAAGAAAGTAGAGCAAGATACCGAAAGAGATAACTTTATGTCAGCCGAAGAAGCCATGGAATACGGCCTTATAGATAAGGTATTGACCAAGAGCCTATAAAAAGATTATTTTATGATAAGAGAAATTGTAATCTATCCTGATAAAAGACTCAAGCTCGTTTCAGAGGAGGTCGTTCAGTTTGATAAGTCGCTTCACGATCTTTTGGATGATATGTATGACACTATGGTCGCCAAAAACGGAGTAGGGCTTGCAGCTATTCAGATAGGAGTACCCAAAAGAGTACTCATTATAAATGCTCCAATCAAAGATGAAGAAATAGGCCGCGATCAGCCTAAAGAAAATACACTAGAGATCATCAATCCTGTTTTTGAAGAAAAACATGGATCTACCGTATTTCAAGAAGGATGCTTGAGCGTTCCGGGTATCTATGAAGATGTAAACAGATTCGAGTATGTAAAGATAACATACCAGGATAGATACGGCAATAAGCACGAGATAGAAGATGATGATTTTTTGGCAATCGCTATTCAGCATGAAGTAGATCATTTAGACGGCAAAGTATTTGTGGAAAAACTATCATTTATCAAGCGCAAAAAGTTTGAAAAAGAGTGGAAAAAAAGATAAAAACAGTTTGCCATGATAAGGTAAAAACATATTATTTGTGTAAAGCAACAATTTATACATAACTTCATATAATCTCTATATGGAAAATGTGGAATTTTATACTTTTTTATCGGCTTTTCTGCTTACGTTGTTTGCCGGTCTTTCGACATCAATCGGTGCTGTTTTGGCATTTTTTTCAAGCGGTAAAAATTATATTATATTATCCATTGGCATGGGTTTTTCGGCCGGTGTTATGATCTATATCTCTTTTGTGGAAATACTCAGTAAATCAAAACTCTCTTTTATGCAATTTTATTCCAATGAAATTATTGGAGAATCTTTGGCGGTTGTTTCGTTTTTTGCAGGTATTGCATTAAGTGCTCTTATTGATCGTCTTATTCCAAAAGACGTCAATCCGCATGAGATGAAAAGCGATGAAGAACTTTTGGAATTAAAACCTCAAGAAAAACACAGAGATAACAACTTTTTTTTAAAAAGAACCGGGATATTTGTCGCTATAGCTATAGCTATTCATAATTTTCCTGAGGGTTTTGCCACATTTATGTCATCGCTTGATAGTATTTCAATCGGCGCCAGTATAGCATTTGCAATTGCTATCCACAATATCCCAGAGGGGATGGCAGTCTCGTTGCCTATCTACCATGCTACAGGCAACAAAAAAAATGCTTTTTGGTATGCTACATTATCAGGCCTAGCTGAGCCTCTCGGTGCCCTTGTAGGATTTTTTCTGCTTTTTCCGTTTATGGGACCGGTTATGCTCGGGACCGCTTTTGGAGTTGTTGCCGGCATAATGATATATATTTCTTTTGATGAGCTTTTGCCTGCTGCTAGAGTTTACGGCAATGCTCATACTACTATAGGCGGCATAATATTAGGGATGTTGGTAATGGCCATTAGCCTGATATTGTTTAAAATGGTTTAAATATTATTATTGATTAGCAATAGCGTAACGCCTCACACATGGCGGGAATTTACTAGAGAAACCAAAAGACTCTTTAGATGATAAATAAATAGCAAAGAAATTTAAAAGAAAAAAAATATGACATTTTGACATATTTTTTGTTATGATGTTTAGTTTTTGACATACTTGCATTATGAGCAAAGAAAATGAAACACTTCCCATGGAAGAACCGACAGGTGTCACTGTTATAAACCGCCTTACTTGCGCTACGCTTGAAGGAGTAAATGCTAAGGTTATAGAGGTAGAAGCTACATTCACCAAAGGGCTTCCGGGTTTTGCTGTAGTTGGGTTGGCCAGCAGCGATATTCAAGAGGCAAAAGAAAGGGTTAAATCCGCCCTGCTTACGAACCAATTCATATTTCCTCCTTTAAAAATAACAATTAATTTAAGCCCAAGCGATCTTAAAAAAAGCGGCACACACTTTGATCTTTCACTTGCACTGTTGATCGCACTAAACAAACAAACATTTATCCAGGAGGGACTTTTTGTGTTTGGCGAGCTTGGACTTGACGGCAAGGTCAAAAGTAGTTCTATGCTTTTTCCTCTAGTTCTCTCTCTTAAAGAGCAGGGGTTGATCAGCAAAGCTATCGTACCCAGAGAAGCAATAACATATCTTAGTTATATTTCCGGAGTCGATTTTATACCTGTTGATACCTTGTCCGAAGCGATCAGTGTGATTAAAAATGAAGTTTTGCCAGGCGCAATAGAACATTTTTCTTATGATGCCAAATCGTTAATTATAGACAACAAAGAGTATTTTTTTGATGATAGATTTGAAAGTGATTTTGCAGATGTAAAGGGCCAACCGATAGCAAAAAGAGCCTCTTTGATAGCTGCGGCAGGCATGCATAATTTTCTTATGGAGGGCAGTCCCGGATGCGGCAAGAGCATGATAGCAAAACGCCTAAGGAGCATTTTGCCTCCGCTTGACGAAAAAGAGATACTTTCAATTGCCAAACATCAATTTTTAGATGGGATGCTCCCTTCTTTTGGAGCATTGCGCCCTATAAGATCGCCTCATCATACAGCTACAAGCGCATCTGTATTCGGAGGAGGCTCAACCCAAGCAAAAATAGGTGAAGTTGCTCTTGCGCACAATGGTATACTTTTTTTTGATGAATTGCCGCACTTTTCAAAGCAAGTACTTGAAGCGCTCAGAGAGCCGTTGCAAGATAGAAAGGTGCATATTGCCAGAGTTAATGCTAAAATAGCTTATGAATCAGATATCATGTTCGTTGCAGCCATGAATCCTTGTCCATGCGGCAACCTTCTGTCAAAAAGTAAAATGTGCAGATGCAATGAAGCTGAGATCAAACGATATCAAAACAGGCTAAGTGATCCATTTTTAGACAGGATCGACCTCTTTGTGACAATGCAAGAAGTGAGCAGCGAAGATAGATCCGATATTACTTCATCATCAATGCATTCAAGCGCCATTAAAGCTTTTATAGCCCAAAAAAGCCGCAATCAGCTTAAATTGAACGGCAAGCTTAGCGAAGAAGATATCGAGAAATTTTGCATACTCAATAATGAAGCCAAAGAGATATTGGATAGCGCCATAAGCAGATTCGGGCTTACTCACAGAAGCATAGCCAGCATTAAAAAAGTTGCTCGTACGATTGCCGATCTAGAAGGGAATGAACAGATCACAAAAAGTGATCTGCTCGAAGCTTTGAGTTATCGAAGGCGCAAATAGCTTACTTTTTTATCTCTGTTACAACTACCCCTCTAAAATCGCCCAGCTTAAATCCGTTTGCAAGATCTCTTGGATAGTGCTCTTTGATCTTTTCTCTTGTTTGTTGATTCATAGTTTTGAGGTCCCCATGGCAAACCATGCATGGTTGAGCCATAGGAAGCGGCTTATATACTCTGTAACTATCGTTCATTTCTACTACTACCGGGGCAAAATGTTTGGACGCTATGATATTATTCATTACTTCTGTATCTTTAGAATCAGGCTTGTTTGCCGGATTTCTATATTTTATAGCAGTTCTTCTGACTTTGGCATTTGATGGTAATTGTTTGTTATATTCATCAGTAAGCGGCATGGCTGCATTTGCACAGGCCATCATCCCTGATGCACCGGTCGGGTCAGATTTGAGTGATTCCATAAGTACAGGCTTTATTGCAGACACGAGACCATCTGCATAAGAAACTCCTTTTGCTTCTATGTTTTTTAGATTTCTTTCAGGCGCGATCGCGGTTGTTTGTGTACATGCTCCAAGCATCAAGGCTATAGGTAAGATCATTATTTTTTTCATAAATATAATCCTTTTTTAATTTTTTTCAGAGTATATCTATTCAAACTTAAATATTTTAAAGCCAATATCAAATGATAACGATAATGATTATTGTAACTTAAGCTATAACTTGCTATTATAAAGTATTGTTTTTTATGAGATCGATAAATAAAAAAGGAAACAAGTAAATGGAGATATCATATTTTATAAATTCGCTATGGCAGCTTAGTGTTTCCATGGCTCCGTATATTCTTTTTGGTCTTATATTTGCCGGTATTTTGCATGAACTTATACCAGATAATATGGTCACAAAACATTTGGGCAGCAGCAATGTCCTTTCAGTTATAAAAGCTACTATTTTTGGCACGCCGCTGCCTATATGTTCGTGCGGTGTCATTCCATTGGCAAACTCTATTAAGAAATCAGGGGCGAGCAAAGGCGCAACTCTATCATTTCTTATTTCTACTCCAATTACGGGTGTCGATTCTATAATGGCGACATATGGAATTTTTGGGTGGATATTTACTCTATATCGTATAATCAGCTCCTTTGTAATTGCCGTAATCGCAGGAATCTTAACAAATATCTTTTATAATAAAGAATTAAACGGTTCTACGGCCAAGGAGTATACTTTTGTTGATGAGCAAAGTTGTTGCTCGCAAGGTAATTGTTGTGAAAATAAAATTATTAAAAAAAGATTTTCAATCATCAATGCTTTAAAATATGGATTTATTACTTTATGTTCCGATATTGCAAAACCATTATTTTGGGGGCTAATTCTAGGCGCAGTGATTGCCTCAATGATTCCTGCAAGTCTAGGAGAGATTTTAAAATCATATTATTGGCTTTCATATGTTATCGCCATTTTGATAGGAATTCCAATGTATGTATGCGCCACGGCTTCTTTGCCTATAGCAGCGGCCCTTATGCTTTCAGGAGTAAGCGCAGGGGCTGCTTTTGCATTTCTTACGGCGGGTCCGGCGACAAACACGGTTACAATCGCTGTAGTTAAAAAGATGCTAGGTAATCGCTCGCTATTTATATATCTTGTAAGTATTGCTGCAGGGAGTTTGTTTTTTGGATTAGGATTGGATTATATTTTTAACATAAATGATATAGATCCGGCATCTTTGATGCATTTGCATGAAGACGTAAATATGATTGATATACTTAGTGCTATTATTCTTTGGTGTTTTGTTTTGTATTTTGTGATTACACCATATTTTATCAAGAAATCAAATGGAAAATGTTGTAATTGAGCATAAAGATATGATTTTTTATATCTTTATGCCAAAAGAAGTATAATTTAAAATCTTAGAATATTTCGCAAATAAATTTTGTTACCACAAAACCGCCGACAATAAGCCAAGCGAACATTGCAGCCGATGTATATATCGGCGCAAGCCCAAGGCCTTTGAATTTTGCAAAACGTGTTCCCATACCAAGTGCGGTCATAGCCATTGTTAGTAAAAAAGTGTCAATCTCATTTATAATAGCCACGGCATTTTCAGGGATCAAATGCAGCGAATTGAAACCTGCTACACCAATAAAATATACAGCGAACCAAGGAATAACAAGTTTGACTTTTTCTCCTGCTTCTTTGCCTTGTTTTTTAGAGCCATAACTCAAATAAATGCCCAAAATAATCAGCATAGGCGCTATCATAATGACTCTTGTCATTTTAACGATCACAGCATTGTTTGCCATCTCTTCAGGAGCACCCGGTATACAAAACGGTACAGCTACAACTTGAGCAACTTCATGAATAGTCCCTCCCACATAGATGCCAAATTCTCTTGGAGACATATGCAAAAAGCCTGAAGCATTTTCAAAGATAGTGCTATATAGCACCGGGTAAAGAAACATTGAAATCGTTCCAAATAAAACTACCATAGAGACTGCTATTGCAGCTTTATATTCTTCTGATTTTAATACCGGTTCGGTTGCAAGGACTGCTGCAGCACCGCACACAGATGCTCCTGATGCATTAAGCATTGAAGTATCTTTATCCATGCCAAAAATTTTATGTCCTAGCCATGTTCCAAATATGAAAGTAGTAGAAAGCATAATAAGAGAAACCAAAAAACCTTCGAGTCCTACTGAGCCTATGGCTTGAAACGTGATCCTAAAACCATAAAACACTATTGCAAAACGTAAAATCTTTTTGGCTGAAAATGTGATGCCGCTCTCCCACTGGGCAGGAAATTTATTGTGCAGGGTATTGGCATAAAATATACCGATAACAATACCGATAACCAATGGTGATAATCCAAGAGTTTTTATTATATTTTGATCGGCTATAAATGTTGCAGCAGCAGCAAATATTGCTACAAAAATGACACCGGAAATATAATTTTTATTGGACAAAATCAATTTTTTCATAAAAAAGCCTTAGTTTTTGTATTTAAACATTAAATTTGATTAAGATTATATTAAAAAGATGGCATAATAATCAAATCAATTATAGGATTGATAAATATCAGTGTAAGTGATAAAAAGGGGATTAAAATGAACATTACACTTAGACAAATAGAGATTTTTCTCAATGTCGTCGAGAAGGGACACTTGACACAAGTATCAAAAGAGATGGATTTGAGCCAATCGGCGATTTCTATGTCCATCAAAGAGCTTGAAACTACTATAGGGAGACCGCTTTTTGATCGCATAAACAAAAGATTAGTTCTAAATGAAGTCGGCAGATCTTTTCATAAAGAGATAAAACCGCTTTATAAGAAAGTGATAGATATTCAAACCGAATTTCAAAATACGCCAAACAAGGGGATCGTGCGTGTAGGAGCCAGTACTACTATTGTTGATTACATTATGCCGCAAATTGTTTGCAGTTATATGGACAGCTATCCGGAAGTAAGAATTTCTCTTAAAAACGGTAATACCAAAACTATTATCGAAATGGTAAGAGAGGGATTGATCGATGTGGGCTTCGTAGAAGGCTCGGTAGACGATCCTGAAGTGATCAAAGAGAAAGTCGGAATAGACGAATTGGTAGTAGTAACCGCAGATGCCGAAAAGGCAAAAAGTTGTTATATAGATTCTTTGGCAGATGAAAAATGGATATTAAGAGAACAAGGAAGCGGCACAAGAGAAGTATTTCTTAACTGCATCAAAGACAAAGTTGACTCTTTGAATATATTTTTAGAGCTAGGGCATACCGAATCTATTAAAAACATATTAAGAAGTAAAAGTTGTTTTGCTTGTCTTTCCAAAATCGCTGTTGAAAAAGAGATAGCTGACGGCAGACTGCACAAAGTGGATGTTAAAAAGTTCGAGTGCCATAGAGAGTTTTATATGATCTACCACAAAAATAAATTCCATAGCGGATTATTTGATAAATTTACTTTTTTTGCTAAAAAAATGATAACCCAAATATTGGAAAAAAAATAAAAATCTTTTCGTATCTTGCTTTTAATGCAAGATACGTTATATGCTTGGATTCCACCTGCAAGGAAGCAACTCGTCAAGGGTTCTATATTCTTTTTGGGATATATATACTTTTGCATCGAGATTTTTATAATCAATTTGAAACATCAGCTCTCTGCATCTTCCGCAAGGAGGCCTGATGGATACTGCATCCAGTGCTACAATCATTTCGATTTGAGTTTCTCTGTGTTTTAGCATTTGTGCAATTGCTGAATGTTCAGCGCAAAATCCGATACCGCAAGCTATTTCTATATTGATTCCTGTATATATATTTCCATTGGTTGTCAAAAGTGCAGCCGCTACGGATCCGGCAGAAAAATCAGGAGTAGACAGTTCATATTCTCCGACAATTTTTTTTGCTTCTTCGATTAATTTTTCAATTGTTATAATTTTCTTCATTTTTCGCGCTTAATACTTTTATTATCATTACTCATATTCCGATTTTCTCCCCATGCTTGACAATATGAGATTTTTTGTTTAATCGTCTTTCGATCTCTTGCCGGAAGATCTCTTGTTTATCCCTTTCTCCATGAACGATAAAGATATTATCAAGTCTTTTGAATTTGCTCATCCACTCTATGAGACCATTTTGATCTGCATGAGCAGAAAAGCCATTTATCGTATGTACTTTGGCTTTTATGACGATCTCTTCGCCGTAAAGTTTTATCGTTTTTGCACCGTCAACTATATATCTGCCCAGCGTTCCTTCTACTTGATAGCCTACAAATACAAGTGCATTTCTCTCATTCCATAAGCGGTGTTTGAAATGTTGAAGTATACGCCCGCCGTTGCACATTCCGGCTCCTGCGATTATGATGCAATGTGATTTTATTTCATTGATCTTTTTGGATTCTTCTACTTTTGAAGAGTAGTGAAGATATGGAAAATCAAATATGACGCCATCACGCTCTAAAAATTCATTACAGATTTCATTTAATTCTTCGTGATATTTTTTGTATACTTCTGTAGCTCGGATAGCCATGGGCGAATCAAGGAATATTTTGCATTCGGGGAGCTCTCCTTCGTAATACATTTGCTTGAGCAGGCATAATAGCTCTTGCGTGCGTTCTATCGCAAAAGAGGGAATAAGAACATTTCCCCTTTTGGCAAAAGTTTCCAAGATCACTTGGCGCAGTTCGGCATCGCTCTCTTTGACGCCCTTATGATTTCTGTCGCCATAGGTTGATTCTATAAGCAGAGAATCTGCATCTTCTAAAATATCAGGAAGAGGAGTGACCAGCTCATCATCATTTCCAAGGTCACCGCTGAATACAACTTTTTTAACTGTACCGTTTTCTTCAAAAAAGAGCTCTATAATCGCAGAATCAAGAATATGGCCGGCATTTTTGAAATTGACTGATATGTTATTGCCAAGATCTATTTTTTCATCATATGACGCAAATATCATAGGCATGTTAAAAACAGACTCTACATCGCTATCTGTATATAATGGTTTTTCAACCTGATCTTCCTCGCCCCTTCTTTGGGCTTTTTTAAAGCTGATCCTATAGTTTTCTTTCATTAGTTTTGCGCTATCGAGCATCACTATTTGGGCTAGATCCATTGTGGAAACATGCGTGATAATAGTGCCATTAAATCCTTCTTTGACCAGTTTTGGAATGCGTCCTACGTGGTCTAGATGGCCATGGGTTATCAAAAGAAAATCGATATCTGCAGGCTCAAAGCCGAAAGGATCACGATTACGCTCTTCTGCATATCCTTGAAACAGCCCGCAATCAACCAAGATCTTGATCCCGTTTTGTAATTTGAGCAGATGACAAGATCCTGTTACGGTTTCTGCCGCACCAAATGATTGCAAAATGGCCATAGAAATCCTTTTATTACCAATATTTATTTTATTTTATTCCTTTTATATTAACAAATACTTTAATCATGCTAAAATTATACAGACGAGCATAATGGAGAAACTATCATGCAATATATCAAATGGTTTAAAGAGCTAGGGCTAGAAGATGTAGATATTGTTGGAGGCAAGGGAGCTTCTTTGGGAGAAATGTATCAAAATCTCTCAAAAAAAAATATACGCATACCAAATGGCTTTGCCATTACTTCCGAAGCTTATAAAGCGATACTTAATATTAATGGAGCATGGGAAAAACTGCATGCACTGCTTGATAAACTCGACATAAATGATATACATAGGCTGCAGGTACAGAGCGAAAAATGCAGAAAAATCATCACTGAATGTATACTTCCTGATGAGCTTGTCAAAGAGATCGCACAAGGATACGATCAGCTAAAAAATGAATATGGAAATGAAGTAATGCTTGCTGTTAGGAGTTCGGCTACGGCCGAGGATTCGCCGGAAGCTTCTTTTGCAGGGCAGAACGAAACCTATTTGAACATCAACTCTCTTGAAGGATTGCTGGATGCTTATAAGCGTTGTCTTGCTTCCAATTTTACAGATCGCTCTATCCATTACAAATATGATCATGGATTTGATACAATGAAGGTTTATTTGAGTGTAGTGGTGATGAAAATGGTCAGAAGTGACACGGGAACAAGCGGGGTGATGTTCTCTATTGATACTGAAAGCGGGTTTGAAGATGTTGTGTTTATAAATGCGTCTTACGGTATGGGAGAAACTATAGTGCAAGGAACAGTAGAGCCTGATAGTTTTTATGTACATAAACCTACTTTTAAAAAAGGATATCGATCTGTACTTAAGCGAAAATTGGGCCAAAAGGCTATAAAGATGATTCTTGCCGGCAATAAAAACAAGGCCGCCCAAGATCATACTATGGTGGTCGATACACCGCTTATGGACCAAAAACAGTTTTGTATTTCAGATGATGAAGTTATAGAGCTTGCTCAATATGCCATAAGCATAGAAGAGCATTATTCAAAAAAAGCAGGACACGGTAAACCCATGGATATTGAATGGGCAAAAGACGGCATAGATGGGCATCTTTATATTGTGCAAGCACGCCCTGAGACGGTTCAATCAAGAAAAAGCAAAACCGATTTTGAAATGTATATATTAAAAGAAGAGTCAAAAATATTTCTTAAAGGGCATGCGATCGGCAGCAAAATCGGCAGCGGGAAAGTACAAAAGATAATTGATGCGAGCAATCTGCATGAGTTTAAAAAAGGCAATATTTTAGTTGCTGCTGCCACCAGTCCGGACTGGGAGCCTATAATGAAAATAGCTTCGGCGATCATTACCGATAGCGGAGGAAGAACATGCCATGCAGCCATCATCTCCAGAGAATTAGGAATACCGGCAATCGTAGGGACCAAAAATGCTACTGAAGCATTGCAAAATGGACAAGAGGTGACGGTCAGTTGTGCCAATGGAGAGGTCGGGATCGTTTACGAAGGCATCTTGCAGTATGAAATCAAACATATCGATATAGGCACAATTCCTAAAACCAAAACAAAAATAATGATGAATCTTGGCAATCCCGATCTTGCTTTTTCGCTTGCTTCTCTTCCTGTGGATGGAATAGGGCTTGCCCGCATGGAATTTATAATTAGCAATTCGATCAAAGCCCATCCTATGGCACTAATTCATCCGGAAAAAACCGATAAGCAAACCATGAAAGAGATAGAAGAACTGACCAAAGCATACAAAGATAATGAGATATTTTTTGTTAAAACTCTTTCTGAGGGTGTTGCAAGTATAGCTTCTGCAGTTTATCCAAGCACGTGTGTGATACGCATGAGCGATTTTAAGAGCAATGAATATGCTTCGCTTCTGGGCGGAAAGTTCTTTGAGCCGGAAGAAGCCAATCCTATGTTGGGTTTCAGGGGAGCCTCGCGCTATACTCATCCAAACTATCAAGAGGGGTTTGCTTTGGAGTGCAGGGCAATAAAACGTGTCATAGAAGAGATGGGGTTTGATAATGTTATACCAATGATACCTTTTTGCAGGCGCATCAAGGAAGCCAAGGAAGTTATAGAAGCCATGAGCTCATATGGGTTAAAACGTGGCCAAAACGGGTTGCAGATATATGTTATGTGCGAAATACCAAATAATGTCATAGAGATAGATTCGTTTAGTGAATTTTTTGATGGTTTTAGCATAGGCAGCAATGACTTAACGCAGCTTACGCTCGGAGTGGATCGCGATAACGAGACGGTTGCCTTTGATTATGATGAGCTTGACTCCGGAGTCATAAAGATGATAGATATGGCAGTGCAGGGTGCCAGGAGAAATCATCGGCATAGCGGCATATGCGGGCAAGGACCCTCAGATTATCCGGAAATGGCAGAAGCTTTGGTCAAAATGAAGATAGATTCTATGAGCTTAAATCCGGACTCCGTGCTAGCTACCATACAAATAGTCAGCAAAATAGAGTCAAAATTAAACCAACTTATTGCTGCTGAATAATTTTTTTGCTTGTTCGTATTCGCTTGGATGGTTTATGTTTAAAAACGCTTCACAAGAATCGAAAAAATGATATAAGCTTTTACTTTTTGATAGAAGCGCAACAAGTTTATGATTGTTCAGCTCAAGAAACTCTTTTGCTAGCGGTGTTATGGAGCGGCGATATATACCGCATAACGGTTCAAGGCCTTGCGGGCTATTGGCTATGATGGCATCGGCATTTTGATCAGATGATGCAGTTTGGTATAGATGCTCAATAATTTCTTTTTCTACCATGGGTGCATCTACACTGAGTATAAAAACTTCATTTTCATCGATTGTTTCAAATATTGATACAAGTCCCACCAGAGGAGAGCTTTGTTTGTATTTGTCTTCTATGAGTGGCGGTGAAAAATCAAATTTATCATGCTTGGCAGATATATAAACGGTTTTAAATATTTTTCGAAGTTTTTCATATTGATATTGACTCAATGAGCTGTATCCGTCAAAAGGCAACAAAGCTTTATCGCTACCCATGCGACTGCTTTTGCCACCCGCAAATATGACGGCCGTATCAAATGGTTTCATTTGGTTCCTTTTTAGATGGAATAAACAAAATAGCAAATGCCCCAAAAGCTATAAGTGCTTCTATGGCAAAAAGCATGTCACCATAAAATTTACCGGCGACTAGAGCCCCCACAGAAGCCCCTAGCCCAAATGCGATACCAAGGAAAAACTGTTGAGCCAGTTTTTTTTGAGAATAAAGTGTAAAAACATAGCTAATCGCCGCAGTATGATAAAGTGCAAAACTAAAAGCATGCAAAGACTGGGAGGCAAATATCAATTCTTTTGAACTAGGATAGAGATATAGTATGAGCCAGCGTAAAGTAGTGATCAGGGTAGCGACTTTAATAATAGACAGCAGGTTTCTATGGAGCAGGGGCCCTTGAAAATAGAGCATTGCAATTTCGCAAATGACCCCAAAGCTCCACATCCAGCTTGTAACCTCAAGTGAAATGCCGTGAGAGGTTTCATATATAGTAAAGAAATTATAAAATCCTCCGAAACTTACCTGTAAAAGAAAAATTGAAATCCAAAACGGAGTATGGATGCTTAGTGAAAAAGAGTGTATATCTTCTAGCGTATCCGTATCTGTATTGGCATCTTTTATGCCTATGCCGGCCCCAAATATAAGTGTCAAAAGAGCAGTAATTGCCAGATATGCCAAACCATCATTGGGACTTTCTAAGACTTTGCCAAGCCAAAGCACGATCGCCATAAAACCAACAGAGCCCCACAGCCTTGTTTTCCCGTATTGTATTTTTGATAATAACTTAAGAGATATAGTTTCTACATAAGGCAACGATATGCCCATCGCCGCACCAAACAAAAGATTGCATGCTAGAAAGCTCCAAAAATTATCGATAGTCCCCCAAAAAAGAACTGCCGCGATCACGCTTAGCAGCAAAGAAGCAAGAAATATGCGATTGGTTATAGCGATGTAGTAGCGAAAAACAAACGGGAGCAAAAATCTCATCATGGGAGCCGAAGCAAATATAATTCCTACTTGCGATGGTGTATAGCCGATATCGGTTAAGACTTTTGGCATAAATACGATATACACTCCAACCATGGCAAAATAAAAAAAATAATATCCTCTTAGAAGCCATACGGCAAGGATAGTGTTTGTTTTCATATTTCTACGGCTGCCGTATTGCTTAGCAGATCATGAAGAGTCTTGTAGTCTTTTCTAAAAAACATCATCATCCACCCAAATATAGTAAAAAATGACAGCAATGCACAAAAATTTCGAAACAGAATGATGCCCAAACTTGGTTTTTCTCCAGTGGTTTCGTCTATCAATTTGATATTATAGGCTTTATATCCCGGAGTTTGTCCGTTTTTGTAGAAAAATATGGTTTGCAGTAAAATAAGCGGTAAAAATATAGCTATCCATCCATATAGCTTATGCTCGGCAAAACTGCTTCTGCCACCCATTATGAGATAAAAAACTACATACATTATGGGCATTAGCAGCATAAAATTATCAATCAAAAAGGCTTTAAACTTTGTTAATTTTGTGGCATATCGTCTTTTTGGCATAGCAGCAGATATGGTTTTTTTCTTTTTTGATGTATGTTTCATATGTGTCTCAATTGTTTAATGATGGTATTGTACCACCTTTGGGGTTAGTTTTAGGAGTTACGATTTTGTGTAGATTTTGGCTACAATATTTATAATTTTTCTCATCCCAAGGAGTTTTTATGTCATCTTCCATTTATGAAAAGCTAGATCTGTTCTATTTGGGAAAAGATCTGGATCGAGCCACAATGAAGCCAACAGATATACTTACCTTGATAAAAAACAAAGCCTTTACTACCCATGCTGCTATCATAGGGATGACAGGCTCAGGCAAGACAGGTTTAGGAGTAGGGCTTATAGAAGAAGCAAGCCTTGATAATATCCCCTCTATCGTGATCGATCCGAAAGGAGACATGGGAAATTTATGCCTTGTCGATAGTGAATTTGATCCTGCTTCGTTTGTTCCGTGGGTTACGGATGAAGCCATATCAAAAGAGAGAGATCCTCTGGATTATGCTAAAGAAATCGCAACATCCTGGAAGGAGGGCATAGAAAGTTTTGGACAGGACAAAGAGAGGGTGGCAAGGTTCCAATCTGTGGCTAAGACCATATATACTCCAGGCAGTTCGGCCGGAGTTTCTGTAAATGTCATGAGCTCTTTGGATGTTCCTCCTCCAGAGATACTAAGAGACAGCGACTTATTTTCCACGTATCTCAAGACAACCGTTTTTAGCCTTTTGGCATTGCTTGATATAGAAGCAGACCCGGTTAACTCAAAAGAATATATTTTGCTTTCGCAGATCATATCTGATTCTTGGATGAATGATTTAAATATAAGCATTGAAACACTGATAAATGGTATTATAAAACCATCTTTTGATAAGATAGGAGTGCTTAGGCTGGATGATTATTATTCTGCTGATGCCAGATTTGTTTTGGCATCAAAATTTAATGCTCTTATAGCATCTCCTCATTTTCAAGCTTGGATGCAAGGCGAAGTTCTTGATATACAAAAACTATTATATGATGAAAACGGCAAAGCCAAAATAGCCATATTTAATATATCGCATCTTAACGACAGTGAACGAATGTTTTTTGTTTCTTTGCTCCTAAACCGCTATACGGCCTGGATGCGTTTGCAGAGCGGTACGGAAATATTGAAGACCATTTTTTATATGGACGAGATTTTTGGATTTTTTCCGCCAAGCAAAAATCCTCCGAGCAAAGAACCGATGTTATTGCTTCTTAAGCAAGCAAGAGCATTTGGCGTAGGGGTGATTTTAAGCACACAAAATCCTGTGGATTTGGATTATAAAGGACTTGCAAATATCGGTACATGGTTTATAGGCAGATTGCAAACCACTCAAGATGTAGATAAAATAATAGATGGACTTAGCGGACAGATAGGAGCATCTTTCAATAAAGATGAAATTCGTTCTATCATATCAAATCTTCCTAAACGAAGTTTTTTTCTAAAAAGCGCACACTTAGATGATATTAGGCTGTTTGGTACTAGATGGGCACTTAGTTATCTCAAAGGGCCTCTAAAAAGAGAAGAGATAATGCTGCTTATGGGTGGTAAAAGAACAGTTTCAGTCAAGCAAAAGTCTGCCGATACTGCCACAAGGACAACCATGGAACCGCTGGATGAAAGCATACCCCAATATTTTGAACCCGGCATAGAATCATTCAAACCAACAATAGGTGCCAAGGTCAGCATATATTATTATCAGCAAGCCAAAGGAATTGATGAGAAAAAAGAGTTTTTTATTAATCTGCCATTGGACGAAAACGATACCCACTTTGATTTGCTAAATATTTCGCATGACAATACGGATTTTAGCAGATTTTCCACAAAAGCACCCGCAGGCGGCTCTTTTATATCGTTACCAGAAATGATCATATCAGACAAAGGCCTAAAGAAAACAACAACTATTTTGTCTGATTGGCTATATCAAAATGAAAATATGGAGATTTTGACATGCAGATCATTAAAGCTAGAGTCAAAACCAAATGAGAGCAGGGCTGATTTTATGGTTAGAGTAAGTGATGCGATCAGGGTAAAAAAAGATGAGGCTATCAGCAAACTTACCGACCAATTTAAAGCTAAAGAGAAGAGTTTGTCGGATAGATTAAACAGAGTTAACGAGCAGATCGAAAAAGAGAAAATAGATTCTAGCAGCTCTATCGTGAGTACCGGAATAGCAGTACTTGGCGCATTGTTTAGCGGCTCTAGCAATGCTTCTAAGATAGGGAAAGTTGTTTCTCACGGAAGTAAACTGTTTAAAGACAGTAGCGATGTAAATAGAGCCAATGAAAAAGCAGAGCTAATAAAAGGTGAAATACAAGAACTTGAAGAAGAGCTTGAAAAGAGGGCTGACGAGATAGCCTCTTTGTATGTAATCGAAAATTATGAGATAGAAAGCATAACTATCAAACCGCGTAAAAGCGATATTGATATAACGCTTTGCGCAGTTGTTTGGAGAGCTTAGCTTCTACTCCCGGGCTTAATGGCAACGCTGCCCTCTTGGCACATAGGACAACCGCTTGGTTCATACATGGCAAATTCAAAATCAGCCAATGCATAAAATGGTATATTTTCTAGCAGTTTGCAATTATCTTTGCGAGAAGTATTGCTGCCTTCGCGGTGGCAGAATCCACGATTGGCAAGAGCAGCAAATGCCACTACTTCGCCGCCAAGTTCTGAAATGATCTTGGCTACTTCCATAGCAGAACCGCCGGTAGTTATAATATCTTCACAGATAATTATTTTTTCGCCTTTTTTTATCTCAAACCCTCTGCGAAGTTCCATTTGGCCGTCTTTTCTCTCGGCAAATATGCTTCTCACTCTTAGGGCGCGAGCCAGTTCATATCCTGCTATCACGCCGCCGAGGGCAGGAGCACACACCGTGTCTATTTCTATACCGCTAGCTTTGATCTGCTCAGCCAAAGCTTTTGCCAATATTTCGGCAGTAGCAGGATCTTCCAATACTTTCGCGCTTTGCAGATATCTGTTTGAATGATTGCCGCTTGATAGTATAAAGTGCCCTTCTAGCAAGGCACCCACTTCTTTGTATATGTTTTCTATATTCATAATCAGACTTTTAATATATCGATTTCTTTTGTTTTTAGGGCTTCGTCAATTTTTGCTATATGCTCATCTGTGATCTTTTGTATTTGGTCCAAAGCCTTTTTGATTTCGTCTTCGCTGATAGCTTTATCTTTTTCAAGCTTTTTAACTTTGTCGTTGCTCTCTTTTCTGATATTTCTAACGGCGACCTTGGCTTTTTCGCCCATTGCCTTGGCTTGTTTGACGATTTCTTGTCTTTGATCAACGGTCATTGGAGGGAAAAACAGCTTGATTATGCTGCCGTCATTATTTGGATTCACTCCTATATTTGCTTCTTGGATAGCCTTTGTGATAGGATTCAATAGTGCTTTTTCCCACGGACTTATAGCTATTGTGGTTGCATCTTGGACTATAACATTTCCTACTTGATTAAGAGCAGTTGGAGTACCGTAATAGTCTACTTTTATATTGTCAACTATATTTGTCGTTACTTTCCCTGTGCGAAGTGTAGAAAACTCTCTTCTTAGGGCTTCTATGCTTTTGTCCATGTGCGCAGTAGTATAAGTATAAATTTCACTTACCATGCATAATTCCTCTTCTTTTATCTTTTTCGTATTTTACCCTTTTTTTGCTTGGTGTGCACTTCGGGCTTTAAGGAGCGGTAAATGTGCGATAGAATATAATAAATTTTGTATATGCAAATATTATAAATTATTCAATATGAGGATCGAAAAATGAAAAAAACTGTTTTTTGGCTAATGATTACTGCTTTTATTGGCACAATGGGGGCTGGTTGTACAGGTACAGTAAAAGGCGTCAAGCATGATGCGGGAAGGGCTTTTGATGCTACCAAAGAAACTGTTCGCGAGATAGGCAGATAAATATATTATCCTATAAAAGGCATCGTCTATTATAGGATATGGTTTAATTTATTGCAATAGTTCTCTTTTGTTCTCCCAAATTGAGTGTGCAAATGCCAATAGTATTAGTCCTATTCCCACGGTACCGGTTATAAGCTCACTTATATGAATGTTTATCTTCATCAGCATGATCACAGCTAGTATGCCTATTGCATAATGAGCCCCATGTTCAAGATATCTAAATTTTGACAAGGTTTTATGCTCTACGAAATATAGTGTTATGCTACGCACGAACATGGCACCAACTCCCAAGCCTATCATGATAATAAATATGTTGCTGCTTAGTGCAAATGCACCTATAACTCCATCAAAACTGAAGCTTGCATCAAGTACTTCAAGGTATATAAAACCGGCAAGTCCATTTTTGACCGTTGCAGTAGAAAAGGCATCATCTACCATCCCCAGCAAAGCATGAAGCAATACACCATACATAAATGCCAAAAGGACACTAAAGTCTTGGGTTGTGTGGCCCAGTCCGATTCCCACTGCTATTGCAATAGAAAGTTCTATATTGGACAATAGCGATAATTTTGCTATTAATTTAGAGTTTTCTAGCATTTTTATCCAATATACCTCTTTTTCTTCAAAAAAGAAATCCAAAAATACCATTAGCAAAAAGGCACCGCCAAAAGCAAAGATGCTTTTTTCTGTGGATTTTAAAATTGCTTCATAGCGTTCCGGTTCGCCCATGGCAACCTGTAAGGTTTCAATTAATCCCATACCTGTTGCAATCGCTACTATTCCTAACGGAAATAACAATCTCATGCCAAATACAGCTATAGGTATACCAAAAAGTATAAATCTTTTTTGCCAAATGGTATCCATGGTGTTGAGTACTTTGGCATTGACCACCGCATTATCGAATGATAAAGAAACCTCTAAGATTATGAGTAAAAATGTTACATAGATCGCTGCAAGTCCTCCTAGAAAAAAGGCCGCAACAAGGCCGATTGCCATTATGATAAATGAACTTATAAAATATTTCATATTAGTTTTTTTCCTTCTGTTTGTTAAAACGGTATTGTATCACAAGAGGTATTTAATGGTGTTATATGCTAGAGCAGCGGACTTAGCGTGGCATTGATATTGTACCATAGCAAGCTAGGCTTGCTCCAGCCATTTACTTCTTCAATGGTTACATTTAAAGATTTTTCTATGTATGATTGTTGTCTTTTAAGTATCTCTTTAGTGAGTTTTTGATCATAGAATATGATATTATTTTCATAGTTTAGATCAAAACTTCGACGGTCCAGGTTGGCAGAACCTATCATGCCAAGCTCCTCATCAATTGTCAACAATTTTGAATGCAGTACTTCGCTTTGGTATTCATATATTTCCACTCCCGCCTCTAGCAGTTCGGGGTAATAGCTGTGGCTAGCAGCACACACAAACCATGAATCGGTATTGTGCGATAATATCAATTTTACTACCACCCCCATTCTGGCAGCCAAACATATCGCATTAAGTACCGGGCCATTTGGAACGAAATAGGGCGTGGTTATCGTTAGGTTTTTTCGGGCCGAGCTTATTATAACTTGAAAGATATCCGACATTGCATCATGTCTTTCGGTTGGGCCGGTTCCTATTACTTGAGATGGGCAAGAGCCATTGGCTCGCTCGCTCATATCTTTTGATGTCCTGGTATTTGTTAGATCGATTATATCATTTGACTGTTCAGATTCATACATTGGAGGCAGATCTTCTTTGGTGGCCGCTAACCAGTCCTGTACAAATAAATGCTGATTTTGTAATGCGATAGGCCCAGCAAAGCGGACTACGGCATCCACCCATATAGCATATTTATCTTTCTTGTCGAAATTGGCATCGGCACAATTTTGACTGCCGCAATATGTGATAAAATTATCTATAACTACGATTTTGCGATGATTTCGCAGATCAACACGCCCCAATATCATTCTTAGCAACGTATTGCCGATCGACAATGAGGATACAGTATGTATGCCCGATCTGTGCATATCTTTCCAAATATCCGACAAGATCAATTTGCGTGAACCCACCGCGTCTACTAAAACACGGCATACGACACCTCTTTTGGAGGCGCGTATAAGAGCATTCGCGACTTTTAGTCCGCTCTTGTCCGGGGACCAAATATAAAATAATATATGAACATGGTGCTTGGCATTGTCAATATCTTGAACCAATGAATCTATCATAGTTTCAGAATTTTCTAACAGAAAGTATTTGTTGCCGTCAACCGGCAAAAAGCCGTTAATAGATTGTCCGATACGAAAAATATGATGATATTTTTTTGGAATGGTGTCAATTATGGGCCCATTAATGGCTGCTTTGAAGCGGTTTTGGAATATTTCACTTTTGAGCTTTTGCATATTTTTTGCGCGAATAAACCCTATACTGGTTTCGCCAAACATAAAATAAAGGACAATGCCCAAGACCGGTATAGTTATTGCCACCACCACCCATGCCAATCTGGAGGCTGGCTCACGGTAAGGGCGCAACATGGCACGATATACTACATAAGCTACTATAATGTAATGTATAATTGTTATTAAGGCAATCCAAGACATATATGCTCCTAGTTTAAAAATTATATCATCATTTATATCAGTTTTAATTTTCAGTGTTATTGTATTGTTGTTTTGTGTATAAACAAGATTTTAGATTTGATAGTCTTTACCCTATATAAAAACAAATTTTGCGTAAAATATTTTTATATCAAATTGTTCAGCTTAATGCTATAATTATTAGAAATGAGATATTACTTAAGATTTTTATCGATAGGACGGACAGATATATGATCACAGTTGCTACTTATAATATTCACAAGGCTTATTCTATGGTTCATGGTTGTCGAATAGACACGCTCAAAGAAGCCTTAACAGAAATAGATGTTGATATCGTCTTTTTGCAAGAAGTCCAAGATATAAATATAAAACGCCGTAATGTATCTTTGTCAAAAGATACACATTCGCAAACAAGCGCATTGCAAGGAGATATATATCCATACGTAGCTTACGGCGCCAATGCTTTTTATGAGCATGGACATCACGGCAACGCAATATTGTCCAAATATCCTATTAAAACTTGGCAAAATATTGATATTTCAGACCATAAACTTGAACAAAGAGGTGTTTTGCATGCCATTATAGAGCATCCAAAATATGGCGATATTCATTTGATATGTACACATTTTGGACTTTTTAAAGGAAGCAGGATCAGGCAGGCAAAAGCTCTTATAGAACATGTGCGCCATAATATATCCCATGATGTGCCTTTGGTAATAGCAGGGGATTTTAATGATTGGAATTTGCACGTACATCGTATTTTAACAGGAGAGCTTACATTAAAAGATGCTATTGAGACGATACAGCACAGGGATAAAAAAATAAAACGCTTGCCGCGCTCGATTCCAGGCCGTACATTTCCTAGTTTTATTCCATGGTTCAAATTGGATAGACTTTATGTACGAAGCCTAGAGATAGTTGAAGCGCATGTCAAATCCGGACGCGAATGGCACACTAGGTCAGACCATATACCGATACAAGCCAGCCTAACAATCAAGCCACAAGAGTGAGGCCGATAACTTCATTATCGGCCTTGTTTAAGAAATAGGTTTTATTGTTGACAAGGATTTATTTGTACATTTTCATTTGGATACAAATATACCTCTACGCGACGATTAAGTGATTTATTTGACGCTGTTGTATTCGGTGCAATAGGTGCATTATAAGAACATCCAATAGCTGATACCATAGATGCTCCTGCATTTTCAAAAGCACGGGCTACGCTATCGGCTCTTCTTTCGGACAATCCTTGATTGTAGCTATAGCTTCCGGTATTGTCCGTAAAACCGGCCACTTGCACTATGGTTTGAGGATATTGCTCAAGCACTTTGGCAACTTTGTTTATTTTGTTTTGAGCAGATGCTTTTGGTGTGGCAGAATTGACAGCAAACATCATGCTGTCACGAAATGTGATTTTGACATACGAATTTGTTTTGGTTACTATAATTTCTCTATTTGGATCAAGTTCTGCCAGTGGGTCATTGGTAACGCCGGTACCTAAAGCATTTGCCACTGCATTTGCTTGTTGATCCAGGCTGTACCCTATGCCTGCTCCCAACGCTCCGCCAATAAGTGCGCCCACAAGGGCTCTTTGTCCCTTGTTGTGTCCTTTTGTTGTAGCGCCTATAATGGCACCGCCGATTGCTCCAGCAACTGCTCCGGTTTTTGTTCTATTATATGAATCATCAGCAACCAAGCCTTGCTGAGCACATCCTCCTAATAGCGCTATAGCAACGCTGGATGCCAGCAATGAAGTTTTTAATTTTTTTGTCATAAATATATCCTTTCTTAAATTATAATAATTATTACCGCACCAGTAAATACCTGAAGTTTTGATACAAATGATTTTGTGCATAATCAAGGCGAAACTTTGAAAGCATAGCCAAAGCTACGCTGAGAAGTTTTAACGATGAGTATGTGCAAAAGTATTGTACCTTTCAGGGAGCATGATAGATAAGCAATCTTTGAACAAAAAAGTCTCAAATTACCTACGGGTAGTCCTTCAACTTTTTCATCCAAATCTTACTATCTCTGATGCTCTCAAAATTAAGGTATTTACTTGGTGAGGTAATAAAATTATATCATAAAAATGTGATTCAACCGTGGAGGTCATTTTGCTTTAAAAGTTATTTTCTCATGCCACTCATTAAGTGTTTTTTCAAACCCGATCAGCTTCGTTTTATAAAGAGATAGCGGCCTTTCAAGATAGTTTTGTTTGCACCAGCCGCCGAAATTATGCGGATATAGGTACTCATTGGAGTTTGGTTTGATATGAGAGGGTACTGCAAATATTTGCCCTTGCTGTACGCATTTTTGAGCATCATTGATAGCCTCATAAGCACTATTTGATTTTGGAGATGATGCTAGATATATGACAAGCTGCGAGAGAGGGATCCTGGCTTCCGGATATCCTATGTGTTCCACAATATTTAGCACACTGCTAGCAAGCGTGAGTGCATTTGGATTTGCATTTCCGATATCCTCGCTGGAGAGTATAGCAAGCCTTCTAGCTATAAAAGCAGCATTTTCTCCGCCTTCTATAAGTCTTGCAAGATAATACAATCCGGCATCAATGTCACTCCCCCTGATGCTTTTTATAAGCGCAGAGGCTAGATCATAATGCGTACCTGCTTCACTGCTGCCGCTTTGCAAGGCAAATGGACGAAGAGACTTAAGTGAATCTAATGTTATTAGGCCGGCGATCTTTGAGGCGCTGTCGACCAAATTCAGCATTGCCCTTGCATCCCCGGAGCTGGAATGTACCGCATATTGCTTGGCTTCATCGGTTATTTGTATATTTTCTTTTTGTGTCACCTTTTCTAGTAAAACAAACATTTGCTCTTCATTGATATAGCGAAGCTCAAACAGATAAGATCTTGAGCGTACCGCAGAAGTTAATGTATAGTACGGATTTTCAGTAGATGCCCCTAAAACTATACCGTCATACCTTTCCATGAATGGCAAAAGTACCTCTTGCTGGGTTTTACTTAGTCTGTGTACTTCGTCTATAAAGACAAGCGGTTTTTGGAGTGAGTTTGTATGATTTTTAAAAATGGTCCTAAGTTCTTCGATCTTAAGTGTTGTTGCATTCAAATCATAAAAAGGACTTTTCATGATTTTGGCAATAACTCTTGCCAGCGAGGTTTTTCCGCATCCGGCAGGGCCATAAAAAAATGCATGAGACATAGCATTGGCATCAAGAAGTTTTCTTAAAACTCCCTCGGCCCCAAGCAAATGTTCTTGGCCTGCGATATCATCAAGAGATAGCGGACGATATTTGATGGCAAGATTCATTATTTTTCCCTAGGCGGTCTCTTGTTTGTCTCTTTTGCTTGAGCTTTCATAAATTTATGCAGATCGTCATACTCTTTGCGGGTAAAATATCGAGTTTTATTCGTAGGCAAATTATTTAATTCTATTTCTCCGTAAGCAACTCTTTTTAGATCCAAGACTTTTGCGCCAAAATGCGCAAAAAAACGCCTTAATTCCCTATTTTTACCTTCGCTGATGGTTACCCTTAATTTTGTGGATTTTGGGCCCTCTGAGCGAATCTCATAGCTTTCAAACGGTGCAAACGACATATCTGTGATATTACTCTTCTCATGGCCGCCGGCTCTAGCATCATCAAGTACGAGGCCGCTGTTCATAGCTTCAGCCATTTCCTGTGTAAAAGGTTTGTCTATTTTTATGTTATAAACTCTCGGCAGCGAACTGTTCATAAGGATCTCGGCTACTCTTGGGGTATCGGTTAATATCAAAAGGCCCTCAGATGCATAGTCCAATCTGCCTACTGGAATAAAGTGTCTGTATTTGCCTGAGAGTTTGTGGTAAATGGTAGCTCTGCCTCTGTCGTCTTTTTTGGTAACAAGCACGCCTTTTGGCTTGTTGTAAACTATCACGGTGATCTCGGTACGTTTTTCTACCAATCTTCCTTTGACATAAATATTATCATCAGGCTGTACTTCATAGCCTAAATCGTCCAAAACTTGACGGCCCAGCTTCACTTCTCCTGCCTTGATAAGTGCATCGGCATCTCTTCGTGAATATTTTGTATGATGAGATATGTATTTATTTATTCGCATATTTTTCCTTAGCTTTTTATGCCTGCATTGACTAGGTCGTGTATGTGCAGCACGCCAACAATATGCTCATCATTATCAGTAATAGGCAAAAGCTGAATGCGCATAGACTCTATTAATGCTAATGCCTCACTTGCCAAAAGTTCTATGTCTTTATGGCTTTTTGGATTCAATGAAGCATAATTTATAGCCGGCAAAGTCAAATCAAAATCATCTTTTGCCAATGCCCTTCTTAGGTCCCCATCGCTCAGTAGCGCTATCAATCTTTCATCTTTATCAACTATTAGCACAGTTCCAAGCTTGCCTTCGTTCATGACCACAATGGCATCTTTTAATGCTGTATCGTCTTTTACGATAGGCAAGTCGTTTGTGCGCATGATGTCTTTGACTTTAATAAACAATCTTTTGCCCAGGCTTCCTCCCGGGTGAAAAGATGCAAAATCTTCTTGCCTGAAACCTCTGCGATGCATTAGTGCAACCGCTAATGCATCTCCCATTGCCATTGTAAGCGTAGTCGACGTGGTTGGAGCAACGCCCAAAGGACAAGCTTCTTTATGAATATTGATAGGCACCACTAGATCTGCATATCTGCCCAATGTAGATTCTTTTGAGGCTGTCATACCGATAAGAGGAATATTTAAACGTTTGATATGAGGCAATATCTTGGCAAGCTCCTCGCTTTCGCCGCTATAGCTAATAGCCAGTACGGTGTCGCCGGAGCCTATCATTCCAAGGTCCCCATGCAGTGCTTCAGTAGGGTGCAAAAAAAACGAAGGTGTGCCGGTACTTGCAAACGTAGCAGCCATTTTGGCCCCTACCAGTCCGGATTTTCCAACTCCTGCTATGACCAGCTTTCCTTTTGTTGACAAGATAAGCTCAACTGTTTGCACAAAAGCATCATCAAGCATTTGTGACGCTTTTTCTAAAGCGTACGCTTCTGTGAGAAGCGTATCTTTTGCAATTTCTAGCAAGTTCATAGCAATCCTTTAGATTATAAAAATAGTAGGTATGATGAGCGGATAGCGTTTTTTGATTTTAATAACATGTTTGCGCACAGCATTTCGTATCTCATTTTCTATTGCTTTGTGATCTCTTAGGACTTCAGGTTTTAAAGATGCAAGCATGGTTTCTAATAAAACTTCGATATCATTGGTAAACTTCTTCATCTCTCTGCTAGAGACTAGGCCGTGGCTTGTTATGATAGGCTTGCCTACAATTTTTTGTCCCTCTTGTGAAACTTGAGCTACTATGTTTATGATACCGTCTTCTGCCAGTTTTTGTCTGTCAAGCACTATATCATTTTCAATAGCTATATTGTTTTGATTATCTATGTATGTTTTGCCGGTTTTTACGGTTTTAACTTTTTTGATATATTTAGGAGTAATTTCTACTTGATCGCCGTCGCTCATAAGAAGAATATTTCTCTCGTCAACACCACACGCAACAGCTGTTTTTGCATGTTGTGCTATATGATTATACTCGCCGTGCACAGGCAAGAAAAATTTAGGCTGTATAAGTCTGAGCATAAGCTTTTGTTCTTCTTGCGCGGCATGTCCTGATACATGCATATCTGCCAGATCCGTGTAGTGTACTGTAGTGCCGCCTTTGACTATATGGTTCATGAGTTTAGACACAGAGCCTTCATTCCCCGGTATTGCTCTAGCTGAAATTAGAACCACATCGCTTGGTTTTAGTTTTATATGTCGATGTTCATCTGTTGCCATTCTAAATAATGCTGCCATGGTTTCGCCCTGAGAGCCTGTAGTGACGATAAGTACTTCATTGTCCGGATATTTTGCCGCTTCGTGTACTTCTATGAAGTGTTTGTCTGCAATATCGACATACCCTAGCGCCCTAGTGGTCTCAACATTTCTCTCCATTGATCTGCCTATGACGCATATTTTTCTGCCATACTTGGTGGCCTTATCCATTGCTTGGTATATACGGTGAAGGTTTGAAGAGAACGTTGACATTATTACTCTTCCTTTGGTGGTCATAAATATATGATCAAATGTCTTGCCTACGCTCGCTTCGCTTTTTGTAAAACCAGGGTTGTGTGAATTCGTACTATCAGAAAACAGGCATAATACCCCTTTGGATCCATAATATGCCAAACGGTGCAAATCCGGGCCGTATCCATCTATTGGAGTGTAGTCCATTTTGAAATCCGCAGTATGGATAAGTGTACCTGCAGGTGTTTGTATCGCAAGAGAGCTAGAGTCGACAATCGAGTGTGTCATATGCATCCACTCTACAATAAAATCTCCAATTGGATATGGCTGTCTTTTTGTAACAAAATTAAAATATTTGCTATCATCTCTAAGCCCATGTTCGTCAAATTTATTCTTTATCATTGCCAAAGCCAGCGGTGTTCCGTATATTGGGAATTTAAGTTCTTTAAAAAGATAAGGCATAGCCCCAATATGGTCTTCATGAGCATGGCTGATGATGATCGCTTTGATTTTGTTTTTTATGGCATGCAGATATGAAAAGTCAGGCACAAGGATATCAACCCCGTGCATTGTCTCATCAGGAAAACTCATGCCTACATCAAAAATAATGGCACTTTCTTCTGTTTCAATGACTGCCATATTTCCGCCGATCTCTCCAAGTCCGCCAAGAGGCGTGAATCTAACTTTTGCATTATTATTTACATCGATCATTTTCCATGGATTCATTCTGAGATCTTGGGCAGCCTTATTGGCTTGAAGTGATCTATTCATCTCTTCGCTGACAGTTACAGGATTTTTGCGTTTGTCGCCCTTGCTGCCATGTGAAGGGTTCGGATTTTTGTTGGCTTGAGGCTGGTTTTCGTTAGCATGCGGTCTATTGCCGCTTTTTTGTCTAAAGTTTGGTTTTTTTGGTTTATTTGGACGCGATTGCTCTTTGTTCTCGCCTTCTTGTTGTATATTGCTTGTTTGAGGCTTATTGCTTCTATGCGGATTTGGATGCCTGCGATGTGGATTTTGGTTCCGCTGTCCTGTTGTTGTATTGTCTTTATTGTTTTCCATTAAAAGTTTCCTTTATAAAATTATATATATCTTCGTATTGTGTCAAGGTTGCTTCGTGAGGCCTTATGTTTGTATCCATTTTAAGTGCATTAAATTTTTCTTCAAGCATATGTTTGTCTACAATATTTGAGAGATTACCTATGAGTTTTTTGCGGGGTTGTGCAAATGCACTTCGTAAAAACTCTTCAAATCTTTCATCTTCAAGCGATCTCTCTTTGGTTATTTTTAAAACCGCGGATGTCACTTTTGGCGGCGGCACAAATGCGCTTGGAGGCACATCAAAGCACACGCCGGCTTCTCCCACGCTGCTTGCCAATACAGACAAAGAAGAGAACTCTTTTTGTTTCGGCTTAGCTGCGAATTTATCTGCAACCTCTTTTTGCACCATTACCAATATTGATTGGCAATTTTTATCTTTTAGTGCTTTTAGGATGATATGAGTGGCGATATAATATGGCAGATTTGCCACCAAATGGTATGGCTCATCTACTAAACTCCCATTTTCCCAACTGAGCAGAACATCACCGCATCTAATCTCCAAAGATCCATCATCAATAGATTTTTTAAATACGCTGTTTAGATGTTCGCACAATCGTTTATCGACCTCAAATGCTATGACGCATTTCTCTTCTTGTAGAAGTTCTCTGGTCAAATCACCTAATCCAGGCCCAATTTCGACGATTTTATGCTCGTCATTGGGCATCGATTGGATGATTTTGCGTAGATACAGCTCATCTTTTAGAAAATTTTGGCCAAATTTTTTATCTGCAAATTTGGATAAATCTGATTTAATCATACAGTAATTTACCTTATTTTGTTTTTAATCATCCATCAAATAACACTTTTTGGAATATTTTTGTATAATAATATCATATTTAGGACGGTTAATGTTAATGGATTATTTTGCAAAGAGAATTATACCTTGTTTAGATGTTGATAACGGCAGAGTCGTTAAGGGCATTAATTTTGTTGGACTTCGTGACGCAGGTGATCCTGTTGAAGTTGCAGCTCGTTATAATGAAGAGGGCGCCGATGAGATAACATTTCTAGATATCGGAGCAAGCCATGAGGGCCGCGGGACAATAGTCGATATGGTAAAACAAGTTGCAAAAGAGGTTTTTATACCTTTGACCGTAGGCGGCGGCATACGGGAACTGGGTGATATTTATGCGCTATTAAATGTTGGCTGCGATAAGGTCAGTATCAATTCAGCAGCGATAAAAAGACCGGCTTTTATAGAAGAGGGAGCCAAGAGATTCGGTTCACAATGCATAGTAGTTGCTATAGATGCAAAAAGAGTAGGAAAAGGCAAATGGCACATTTTTACCCATGGCGGCAGAAATGATACAGGAATTGATGCTCTCTCTTGGGCAAAAGAGGCATATGATAGAGGAGCTGGAGAATTATTGGTTACATCAATGGATGCAGATGGCACAAAAGCAGGGTTTGATAATGAACTCAATGCCGCTATCAGCCAAGCAGTGGGCATCCCCCTTATAGCAAGCGGAGGAGCAGGGACCATGGAGCATATCAGAGACGCATTTACTGTTGGACATGCAGACGCAGCATTGGCAGCTTCGATATTTCACTTCAAAGAGATAGAGATTAATGCCCTCAAAGAGTACCTAAGAAAAGAGAATATACCAGTTAGGAGCACATAATGCAAAAGCTGTTTTTTGTACTTATCTTTATTATAACTTTTGCTGCTGCACAAACTGAAATAACTTTTTCTAAAACTTTTGTTAAAAAAATTAAGCCTGATACTTTGTCGACATCAATCAATATAAGATCGCAAAAATTATCTCAAGAAGAAACAATACAACGCTTGACTAAAATTTCTGATTTTGCGGATGCTTCAAAATATCTTGATATTAAGGGCGGAATATATTCTATAAATCCGCATATGGTATATGATAATGGCAAGAGCTATCAAGACGGATATGATGGATCTATCTCTTACTCTGTTTCATCTAAAGATCCAAAAGAGTTAAATAAATTTATAAGAGATATTCAAAGACTGGGAGACAAAGAAAAGCTGATGGTATCCATAGCATCTGTTTCATGGCAAATGAGCGAAGAGCAGCAAGCCAAACAAGGCGACAGTGACAGCTTAAGGCTTGATGCGATATTGTGGGCTAGAGAGTATGCGAAAAGTTTATCATCAAAGATCGGGAAAGGCTGCAAGGTCTTACGCATAGATTTTCGCAGCAGCCAAACGGTTTTTTCTGAAAGTAGTAAAATGCTGGCTGTTAGCAGCAATAATGCGCCTATTCCGGTTCAAGATGAGCAGATCATACAAATTACCCCGTCTTTTACTTTGGTGTGCAGATGATAGTTTGTGCGGGCAATATAGAATCTTTTGATTTTGCCACTCCAATAGGAGTCGGGCTGATCGACTCTGCTATAACTTTAAGTGAGATTTGTATTAAAACCCCGCCAAAATTTTTATTATTCGTCGGGACTGCAGGAAGTTATGGAGAAAAAAAGATTTTCGATATAATTCGCTCAAAAAGTGCCTGCAATATCGAAAATAGTTATTTTACATCAAACGCTTATACCCCGCTAGATAATTTAATTAGTACGACTCCGATTGTTTCACGTGAAACAATTGTAAACTCATCAAATTATATTACTACGGATATCTCATTGGCAACGCATTATATCTCAAGAGGGATACATTTGGAAAATATGGAGTTTTACGCTGTAATGAAAGTCGCTCAGAGATTTAATATTCCGACAGGCGGGCTTTTTATCGTAACAAATTATTGCGATTCCAATGCGCATAGAGATTTTAAAGCCAATCATGCCAAGGCTATGCAGATGCTCGAAGAATATTTACAACAAGACAAAGAGAAGATATTTGGCACTTTTTCAAATGGATAATTTATGAAACCGACTATATACGACTATACACAAGAAGAATTAAACAACATAATAAAACCGGCATTTAGGGTAAAACAGATTTGGAATTGGCTGTATCATCGTTATGCCAAAAGTTTTGAAGAGATGAAAAATCTTCCAAAAGAATTAAAAGCGCAATTAGAGAATGATTTTTCGCTGCAGCCGCTCCAAATAGCTGCAGTGCAGCATAGCAATGACGGCAGCATCAAATACCTTTTTAGGCTGCATGATGGGCATACGATAGAAGCGGTTTTGCTCTTAATGAAGGATGAGGAGTACCACGAAGACGGAACTTTAAAACATCATAAGCGATATACCGTGTGTATATCATCACAAGTGGGATGCAAAGTAGGTTGTGCCTTTTGTCTGACAGCCAAAGGAGGTTTTGTACGCAATTTAACTGCAGGTGAAATAGTTGCTCAGCTATTGCTTATAAAGAGAGAAAATGACATAGGCGCCAATCGCCGCGTCAACATAGTATATATGGGGATGGGCGAACCGCTTGATAATCTGGATAATGTGGTAAAAGCAGTGAAGATCTTTGCTGATCCTGAGGGCATGTCAATCTCTCCGAATCGTCAAACTATATCCACCTCCGGGCTTAGCAGTAAAATAGAAAAACTTGGCCAAATGGATCTAGGCATAAACTTAGCTATTTCTCTCCATGCAGTTGATGATGAATTGAGACAAAAACTTATGCCTATCAATAAAGCGTATAATATAGCTTCCATCATGGAAGCAGTTAAACATTTTCCCATTAATCAGCGAAAAAGAGTAATGTTTGAGTATCTTGTCATCAAAGATGTCAATGACGATATTAGTGCGGCCAAAAAGCTTTTAAAGCTTCTGAGCGGTATCAAGGCAAAGGTGAATTTGATATATTTCAATTCATACGAAGGCAGTCCGTTTCAGACTCCGTCTCGTAAATCAATGTTAGAATTTCAAGAGTATCTGACCAAAAGGGGACAGCTTTGTACGATTCGAGAATCCAAAGGTTTGGATATATCAGCGGCTTGCGGGCAGCTACGGGAACAAAATATTTAAAGGAAAGAAAATGACAATTTTAGACATCTCAATGATAGTTATTATAGCAACCGTCGGCATAATAGGGGTAGGCTGGTTTATTTATGAATCAAGGAAATAATCTAAGACAGAGTGGCGTAAAGGAAAAAAAAGAGCTGTGCGATAGTGTACCAAGAGGCGCTTAGGTATTAAATCTTCTAGCCTTTTTTGGCGCAATTAGACTCTTTAATCCTTGAAAATCTATCTTGCTTTCAATCTTGTATTTGACCTCATTGTAGCTAAAATCCAAACTTTGAGCATGCAGCATAAGCCTTGATGCTCCAGTGTATATTGCTCTATCTTTATCGCTTAATACTTTATCTAAATAGGCATTGCTTATTTCAAAAGGTACGCCATATATCGGATCTCCCAATATAGGATGTTTCACGTGAAACAAATGAACTCTGATTTGATGCATTCTGCCAGTGTGCGGAAAACATTGCACCAAAGTGCTATCAAGATACGGGTCGTATTGAATAGGGACAAAGCTTGTATGGGATAATTTGCCGGATTTTTCCACAGTGACCTTATGCTTTATGGAGCCGAAATCTTCATTTTTTTGAAGAGGAACATTGACTTCAAAACTATCTGTTATTTTGCCATCTACCCAGGCTAAATAGCTTTTATATATCATACGATTTTCAAAACCGCTTTTGATCAATACTTCAGCTTCTTTGTGTTTGCTTGCAAGCAAAAGGCCCGATGTTTCTCTGTCTATGCGATGAGCAGGATTTGATTCCACGCCTCCGTAACGGCGCATGGCATCGAGCATAGAAAATGGAGTATGCCTAGTGGTGGGATGCACCAATATGCCGGATGGCTTATCAAAAAGCATAAAATCGTTTGTCGAAAAGACAGGGGGCATATCAACAATTTCCGGCTCAAAAACAGTGACTGAAATGTCGCCGCTAATTATTTGACCGGGACTTTTAAGCACTTCATTGTTTGCCGTTACCCTTCCTTTGTGGATAAGCCTTTGAGATTCTCCTTGTGTTGTTTTGAGCGTTCTCATGATAAACAAAAATGCCGGAATCGGAGAATCGACAATAAAATGCTTTTGTACAAACGGCAAATTTAAACCTTTAATGACTAATTTGATAGAATAATACACTAATTTTCCATAAGGGACATAAGATGGTAGAACGATACTCCAGAAAAGAGATGAGCGACAAATGGACAATGCAGGCAAAATACCAAGCGTGGCTTGATGTAGAACTCGCAGTTGTCAAAGCATGGAACAGGCTAGGTCTCATTCCGGACGAGGATGCAAAAAAAATAATTGATAATGCTAGCTTTAGCGTTGATAGAATAGACGAGATAGAACAGATCACCAAACATGATCTAATAGCATTTACCACAAGTATATCGGAAAGTCTCGGAGAAGAGAGCAGATGGTTTCACTATGGTATGACGAGCAGTGATACTGTTGATACTGCGGTTGCTTTGCAGATGAAAAGTTCTTTAGAGTTGATCATAGAAGATGTAAAGATGGTTATGGAGTCTATCAAAAAAAGAGCATTAGAACATAAGATGACATTGATGGTAGGCAGAAGCCATGGAATTCACGGAGAGCCTATTACTTTTGGATTGGTGTTAGCCGTATGGTATGATGAGATGGCAAGACATTTAGAAAATCTAGAGCAAACTATGAAAATTATAAGTGTAGGACAAGTAAGCGGGGCAATGGGAAATTTTGCGCACGCTCCGCTTGAGCTTGAAGAATATGCGTGCGAAGAGTTAGGGCTTGCTCCAGCTCCGGCATCTAATCAAGTAATACAAAGAGACCGATACGCTAGACTTGCAACAGCTCTTGCTTTGCTTGCTTCTACTATCGAAAAATTTGCGGTCCAAGTGAGACATTGGCAAAGAACAGAGGTTTATGAGTGCGAAGAGTATTTTGCTGCCGGTCAAAAAGGAAGCTCGGCTATGCCGCATAAGAGAAATCCGATTTTGACAGAAAACATCACAGGGCTTGCTAGGATCATTAGAGCGTACGCTATTCCTGCAATGGAAAATGTGGCTCTTTGGCATGAAAGAGATATAAGCCACTCTTCAACTGAGAGATTTTGGCTGCCAGATAGTTTTATAACAAGCGATTTTATGCTGCATAGATTCAATAGCGTTATTTCAAAACTTACTGCAATGCCTGAAAATATGATGAAAAATCTAAATCTCACAGGCGGACTTGTTTTTTCGCAAAGAGTTCTTTTGGAATTGCCAAAAGCCGGAGTGAGCCGCGAAGATGCATATAAGATCATTCAAAGAAATGCAATGAAAGTCTGGGAAGAGATACAGCAAGGCAAAGCTACTACAAACGAAAAGGGGGAGAGCTTGTATCTTCAGTACCTTTTAAGTGATGAAGAATTGAGATCAAAACTCAGCGAAGAACAGATAAGAGAGTGTTTTAATTATGATTATTACACTAAAAACGTAGACGCTATTTTTGCCAGAGTATTTGGGAAATAGTTTATAGTTTTGGCTTATATCTTCTGATTTTACAAGCGGGACTTCGCTTCCGCTGTTTTATCTGTTTATGTGTTTTTTTATTTCTAAAAGATCCATATTATTATAATATATTCTTATTTTTAAAATAGCCGAAAAACTTTCCAAATTAAAATCGCTCAAAGCCAAATTTGAGTAAAATCTATAATATTATTATATTAAAACCAAAAAAAAAATTATAAATAAAAACGATAAAGGCATGTGATTATGATTAGAGTAGTTAAAAGAAATGGTCGCGTTGAAGCCTTGGATGTTACTAAGATCCAAAAGTATACATCTGCAGCAGTTGCGAACTTAAATGGCGTGAGCCAAAGCGAATTAGAAGTTGATGCTAAACTCCAATTTAGAGATATGATCAGCACAGAGGAGATTCAGCAAACTCTCATTAAAACAGCCGTTGACAAGATAGATATAGACAGACCCGAATGGACATTTGTAGCAGCTAGATTATTTCTTTATGATATTTATCATAAGGTTACGGGGTTTACGGGATATGATCATTTAAGAGAGTATATGAAAAGAGGCGAGGCTGAGGGCAGGGTTGTCTTGGGGCTTAAAGATAAATACGACCTTGATGATTTAAATGATCATATAAAGCCTGAGAGGGATCTGCAATTTAATTATCTTGGTATACGTACACTATATGACAGATATTTGCTAAAAGACAAAGAAGGCACCCCTATTGAATTGCCTCAACATCTCTTTATGGGCGTAGCGATGTTTTTGGCACAGAATGAATTTGATTCACAAACATGGGCAAAGAAGTTTTACGATGTTTTGAGCAAATTTGAAGTTATGGCAGCAACTCCGACATTAAGTAATGCCAGAACGCCAAGACACCAATTGAGTTCATGTTATATAGGCTCAACCCCAGATAATATAGAAGGTATATTCGATGCCTATAAAGAGATGGCGCTGCTTTCCAAGTTCGGAGGCGGCATAGGCTGGGATTGGTCATTGGTAAGAGGCATGGGTTCTTTTATTGACGGACACAAACATGCAGCAGGCGGGATCATACCATTTTTAAAAATCGCCAATGATGTGGCAATTGCGGTTGATCAGTTGGGTACTAGAAAAGGCGCCATCGCTGTGTATATCGAGCCGTGGCATATTGATGTCAAAAACTTTCTTGATCTTAAAAAGAATTCTGGAGAAGAGAGAAGAAGAGCGCATGAGCTTTTCCCTTCTTTGTGGATAAATGATATATTTATGAGAAGGGTGGAAGCCGATGAGACATGGACACTGTTTGATCCGTTTGAGGCTTCCGAGCTTACAGGATTATATGGCGATGAGTTTGAAAAACGATATAAAGAGCTTGAAAAAGATGATAACCTTACAAAAGAGGTCATATCTGCTAAAGCTTTGTGGAAAGACATTCTAAGAGCTTATTTCGAAACCGGAAGCCCGTTTTTGACATTTAAAGATGCGGCAAATAAGACCAATCCAAACAAGCATACAGGAGTGATACGAAGTTCAAATCTTTGTACTGAAATATTTCAAAATACATCACCAAATCATTATAAAACACGTTTTACGTATATTGACGGCAGCGTAGATGCTTACGAAGAAAATACGCCGATAACCGTTGACAACGGCATGACAAAGCCGGCAAAAAAAGTGACGGCGCTTGACAGTATAAAAGGCAAACAGATTTGGATGGTTGATAAAGAGTGCAGCGACGGAGATACGGCGGTATGCAACTTGGCGTCCATAAATCTATCAAAGATCAATACGGCTGAAGATATAGCAAGAGTTGTGCCGATTGCCATAAGAATGCTGGATAATGTAATAGATCTTAATTTTTATCCATTGGCAAAAGTTAAAAAAACAAATCAAAAAACAAGAGCGATCGGCCTTGGCGTCATGGGTGAAGCACAAATGCTTGCCGAGACTTCTATCGAGTGGGGCAGCACAGAACATTTTGAAAAAATAGACGAGGTTATGGAATCAATATCTTATTATGCTATTCGTTCATCAAGCGACTTAGCATTGGAAAAGGGCAAATACTCTCAATACGAAGGCTCTGATTGGAGCAAAGGTATTTTTCCTATTGACAAAGCAAATGAAAATGCTTGCAAATTAGTAGATCGCGGAGGGCTTTTTGGCTATACTCATGATTGGCAAGCCCTAAAAGAAAAAGTAAAAACAGATGGTATGAGAAATGGATATCTTATGGCAATCGCACCTACAAGTTCCATCTCCATTTTAACAGGAACTACCCAAGCGATCGAGCCAATATACAAAAGAAAATGGTTTGAGAAAAACTTATCGGGCATGATACCGGTAGTTGCACCAAATCTTTCGCCAAATACATGGGAATTTTATACTCCTAGTTTTGAGCTTGACCAAAGAGTCCTCATAAGAGCAGCAGCGGTTCGGCAAAAATGGATCGACCAAGGCCAAAGCCTGAATATCTTTATCACTTTAGATAAAGCCAGCGGCAAATATCTGAACGATATTTATATGGACGCATGGAAATTTGGTCTTAAATCCACCTATTATCTGCGAAGCGAATCGCCTGAGACCGTAAAACAGACAGATAGTGTAGCAGATAGAAGCATAGAATGTGCAGGTTGCCAGTAATATACACAATTGCTACACAAATAGACCATACAATACTACTTAGGAAGCAACAAGGTATTTAATCCCCAATGATCTTTGTGTTTTGGCTTTCCTAAGCAGCTTTTCATTTTATCATATGTCCCCCAAAGTCCTTCCTATAAATACTCAAATGAAAAGCTGCAACTTCCTTCTGCTTAACAAAATAATCAGACAAAAAGTGTATAATAAGTAAAATTTTTATTTTGCAGGAATATTAGCATGGAACGCAAAAAAATATACAATCCAAATTCACAAGAACGAACAAATGATAGAAAAATTTTCGGAGGGGATCCTACCGGTATTTTTGAACTTAATGATATAAAATATCAATGGGCATACAATCTTTGGGAGGTTATGTTAAATAATACTTGGTTTCCAAAAGAGGTTGATATGACTAGAGACGTGGGTGACTATAAACACCTCACCGATGCCGAAAAAACTGCATATGATAAAGTGTTGGCACAGCTTATCTTTATGGACTCATTGCAGACCAATAATCTTATAGACAATATAAATCCGTTTATTACAGCCCCGGAGATCAATCTTATATTGGTGCGACAAGCATTTGAAGAAGCTTTACATGCGCAAAGCTATGCTGTAATGGTTGACAGTATATCTACAAATACCGATGAGATATATGAACTTTGGAGACGAGATATGATGCTCAAAACCAAAAATGATGCTATAGCCAAAGTATATGACGAGCTTGGGCGAAACCCAACAGATACCAATATAGTAAAAGCTATGTTTGCAAACCAAATCTTGGAAGGAATTTACTTTTATAGCGGTTTTACGTATATTTACACTCTTGCACGTTCTGGTAAAATGCTAGGATCTGCTGACATGATCCGTTTTATACAAAGAGACGAAGTAACCCACTTGGTGCTATTTCAAAACATGATCAAGTCAACCAAAAAAGAGAGACCGGAACTTTTTACAAAAGAGCTATTAGACGAAGTCTATGAAATGTTTAGACAAGCTGTTAAACTGGAGAGTGATTGGGGCAAATACATTACCCAAGGCCAGATACTTGGTCTTACCAATGATATAATAGAACAGTATATACAGTATCTAGCAGACGAGAGGCTTAGTGCTGTCGGATTGGAAAAGATCTACAACGTAGAACATCCTATCAAGTGGGTTGATAATTTTTCTAAATTTAATGATCAAAAATCTAACTTCTTTGAAGCAAAAAACACCAATTATTCCATAGGAAGCCTTGATTTAGATGACTTCTAAGCCATCACAGCTCGAGGTGTTGTGTGTAGAATTTTTTTCTGATGCCTTGTACGAAGAACACCTTCTGTATCTGCTTGATGAGATAGACAAGCGAAATGATTATAAAAATATTATCTTAGCCCCCGAATTATACCTAAGCGGATTTGACTATGAAGCCATGGATAAGGCTTCGAATTTTTCGGAATATGCTATAGATACATTGAAGCAAAAAGTTGACAAGGCTATCGTTGTGTTGACGCTTATTCGTAAACTCGGCGATGGCTTTGTCAATCAGGCGATCGTGATCCATGATCATAAAATCATACATACCCAAGAGAAATCAAAATTGTTCAAATTAGGCAAAGAGGACAAGCATTTTGTTTCAGGGGACCAAAGCAAAATTGTACCATTCGAGATAGACGGAGTGTATTATGGGATACTCATATGTTTTGAATTGCGATTTAAAGAATTGTGGAAACAATTAGAGAAGTGCGATGTCATAATGGTTCCCTCAAAGTGGGGCATTGTTAGAGAACACCATTTTGAGATTTTATCCAAAGCTTTGGCTGTAATGAACCAATGTTTTGTAATAGCTGTTAGCAGCGGTGATAAAGATGTGGTAAATAGTTCCATGACCATTTCTCCAAATGGGACGTATTGTGATGCAATGATAGACCTAAAAGAAGTTATTAAAATGCGCAGATATATAGCGATGGAGGGATGATGCTAAAAAGACGACAAATTGAGAGAATGATAGCGCAGATCGAACTTCAATTCCCGCTGGATGATAATATCAAAAAAGCATTTTTATCAGTCGACAGAGAAGTGTTTGTGCCTCAGGTGTTTAAACATTTAGCTTATCAGCTTGATGCATTGCCGTTAAGCGACAATCAATGGATAAGTTCGCCTGTGACCGTAGCTAAAATGTCGCAGCATTTAGAGATGAAAGGCGTAGACAGCGTACTTGAGATCGGATGCGGGAGCGGCTATCAAGCAGCGATCTTGAGTAAAATGTGCCGGAGGGTTTTTACCATAGAGAGGATAGGCGAGCTGCTTAGGGATGCAAAGAGACGTTTTAGTGAACTTGAGATCCATAATATATTTACGAGGTTTGAAGACGGACAACTAGGATGGAAGGAATACGCGCCGTATGATCGTATCTTATTTTCTGCAACAGCATCAAAGATACCCGATGTTATTTTTGATCAATTAGCAGAAGACGGTATACTTGTGGCACCAGTGCAAGAGGGAACATTGCAGATATTAACAAGATATTACAAAAGAAACGGCAAGATCAGCAGCGAAGCTATAGAGCCTTGTCTTTTTGTACCGGTATTAGACGGCAGGCAAAAGTAGCCTTGTCAAATAGCACAAGAAAATCTTGCTCCATTAGAGACCTTTGGGTCTCAATTTTCTATCCAAAAACATCCACTTATCTTTTATATAAAATTTCTATATTAATTAACATTTTTTTAACAAATTAAACATATAATATTTATTAAAATAATTATTAGTTTTGTTACCATAGGGTTGTTTGTTGAGAGTTGGTTTGTTGTCGGCATTATTGCTATTTGGATCTATTGAAGCGTACGCGCTATCTTCCCAAGAGGTTGAAGCTATTCAATTACAGATAGCTAAAGAAAGAGAAAAAGCCATCCGTGATATTCAGCCAGCAGCTCCTACGGTAAATCTCCAAGAAACAAACATTACTGTTCCCAAAAAACTTACTATTATTGACAACGAAACCCCTTGTTTTAATATAAAAAACGTAGAACTTGTAGGCGAAGATGCCAACATGTTTAAATCAAGTCTATCATCCGCACTAAAAAGTATAGGTTTTCGTTCGAGGCAATGTATCGGTGCAAACAGCATAAATGCCATTCTTGGTGCTACTGGTAATGAGATCATACGCAATGGATATGTTACTACAAGAGTCGTTGCTAATCCTCAAGATCTCAAGAGCGGCAAACTCGAGCTTACTGTAATGCCCGGGAAAGTTAACGATATCAGATTCGAACAAGATCCAAAAGTTGATACAAATGTGGAGAGAGCAAACAGTTTCAATGCCATGCCTGTAAAGAAAGGCGATATATTGAATCTGCGGGATATAGAACAAGGTTTGGAAAACTTCAAACGAGTACCGACTGTGAATGCTGATATGCAAATAGTCCCTTCGCAAGAAAAGGGATATTCCGATATTGTTATCAAATGGTCCCAAAAGGATATCCCTATTCGTCTTAATTTGTCTCTTGATGATGCAGGCAGCAGCTCTACCGGCAAATATCAGGGTGGAGTTACAATATCAGTAGATAACCCATTCAAATTAAACGATATATTTTACTTTAGTTACGGCGGCGATGTAGCTGGATACGACAAGGTGAGTGTATTGACTCCAAGCGGTGCTATTGATTCCATGACGGGCAATTCAGACAATTGGAGTATGAATTATTCCGTCCCTTACGGCTATTGGCTGCTTAGCTTTAATGAAAACAGATATGATTACCATTCAGCAGTAGCAGGAGCAAATCAGATATATGATTATAACGGGCATAGTAAAAACAGAGATATATCGCTCTCATATCTGTTTCGCAGGAATTCTACCGGAAAAAGTTCTATATACCTAAAAGGCTGGGAGAGATTTTCTAATAATTTTATAGAAGATGGAGAAGTCACGGGACAACGCAGAAAAACTGCAGGTTATGAGATAGGGCTTTATCACCAAGAACAAGCAGGTAGTGCTCTGTGGAATTTTGGATCATCCTTTAGAAAAGGCACCGGAGCAAGAGGTTCACTCCCGGCTCCGGAAGAGCAATTCAGTGAAGGTACCAGCAGAATGGAGATCATAACGGCAGATGTGTCAGTGTTTACACCAATCTACTCTTTGCCATTTACATATGAAGGCTCTATCCATGCACAATACAACGCAACCCCTCTTGTTCCTCAAGACAGATTAAGTATCGGAGGAAGATATACCGTCAGGGGTTTTGATGGGGATTATACTCTATTGGCTGACCGAGGGGCAATATGGAGAAATACACTTTCCTATTCATATCTGGCTAATCATCAAATATACGGCGCGATTGACGGCGGATATGTAGATGGTCAAAGTGCCAAATTGCTTGTCGGCCGGACACTTATCGGCGCTGCTATCGGGGCTAGGGGGCAGTTTAGCGTTGGCGGTAACTTGTCTTACGATATCTTTGCAGGGATCCCTGTATACAAACCGGATAACTTTGTTACCAAAGATATAACGCTCGGATTTAGTTTGAGTTATATAATGTAAAAAGAGGATAGGAAATGAACAGGATATTTAAGGTTATAAAAAATAAAAGGCATATAATCTCTTCTAAAGTAGTTTCAGAGAACGCTTCATCAAATGTCAGATCAAGCGACAAGAGATCCTCTATTAATGACGATCAAAGATCGGGCATTATGGATAGCTTTAACGATCTTGTAAAAAGATCACTCCCTGTTTTACTTATCCCCTTGCTTGCTCTCCAGTACGGCTATGCCGATATCATAGCAGACCCTTCAGCCCCTCTTAATCAGCAACCTACCATTTTAAATACAGCCAGCGGAGCAACGCAGGTAAATATCCAGACACCGACTGCTGCCGGCATATCCATGAATCAATACACTCAGTTTGATACCAAGAGTAACGGTACTATCATAAATAACTCAAGAACAAATACAAATACCCTCACCGCCGGATGGGTACAAGGCAACCCATGGCTTGCTACAGGAAGCGCTAAAGCCATAGTAAACCAGGTAAACTCATCTAATCCGAGTAATCTAACAGGCAATATAGAAATAGCAGGAACCAAAGCGGACTTTATCATCGCAAATCCAAGCGGCATCAGTGTAAATGGCGCAAATATTATCAATGCAGGCACCGCAACGCTTACTACAGGAACTCCTACGATGAACAACGGAAGCCTGAGCGGATTTAACGTTCAAGGCGGAACGGTTAGCATACAAGGTGCAGGGTTAAATGCACTTGGCTCTGACTATACCAACATACTTGCTCGTGCGGCAGTAATAAACGCTAATTTGTGGGCAAATGAGCTCAAGATCATCACAGGAGCAAACACTGTATCGGCTGACACTACTAAGATAACAGCAAATACAACAAGTACTCCGGCGCCATTATTTGCTATTGACAGCAGCGCGCTTGGGGGCATGTATGCAAACAAGATCACGCTTATAGGTACCCAAAACGGGGTTGGAGTCAATAATTTTGGTACCATAAATGCAAGTACTATCTCAATAGACACAAATGGCATGCTAACCAATCGCGGACTTATAGATGGAAGCAGAACCGCAATAAAAGCAGACACTATAAACAATATAGGAACAATTTACGGTGATTCGCTGGCACTACAGGCAACAACGTTAAACAATACAGATGAAACAATAGATGGCATATCCGATTTGGCAACGATAGGAGCAAGAGAAGAGCTCAATATCGGTGCATCGATTATAAACAATACAAATCGTTCAACTATACTCAGCCTTAAAGATATGTATATAGGAGGTTCCCTTGATGAGAACGGATTTGCCACAGGCAAAGCAAAAGAGATAAATAATCTCTCTGCTACTATAGAGTCAGGTGCAAATATGGGTTTAAGCAGCGATCAGATAAACAACATAGATATAAACCTGATTACAAGTCAGGTTGTTGATTCAACTGTTTATACGGAATATGTAAATCCAAAGAGCGGTTCGGGTGCAGGAGAGTGGTTTTTAGCCTCTGATTGTTACGGGATACTTGGCAAGCAGGACGACAACTATTTCGGCGTAAGTAATGAAATGGCACAGAGAGATGCCATGCTGCAAGATTATATAGATAGCAATTATAAAAACAATTACAATGCAGCTTTTGGTACTTATAATAATAACGATTATATAAATAGGCTATTAGCTGATTCCTATTTGAAAAAAAACAATAAAGAGTATAATAACATTTTAAAGATCATCGATGCTGCCGCCTCGGAAGACTATACGATTATACGGCAGTATGTTACCACATCCCATACTGAACTGATCTCATCGGATCCGGCACAGATAATAAGCGGAGGAGATATGATAATAGATGGGATGCTTCATAATAAAGACAGCCATGTAATAGCAGGCGGCACAATACTCACTGCCCAGAACCCTGTAAACGAAGAGACCAAAGGCCAGGATATCATATCATTTGACGGTAGCACTCTAGAGCGAACAACCGTAGAGTCCAGCGGATGGAGCGGACACAAAAGAAAGTGGCATGGAAAGGCTTCATATGATCAAGCAGACATTTATAGCGAGCTTTATACTCCTAAATCCGATCAAAACGCAGAGGATTCGCAAGGCCAAATGAATGGAGCTATTATTAGTGCCTCAAGCATAGTAACAACCGGCAGCAATGATCTATTTAACAACGGCACTATCATAGCAGATAATGCCATAAGCCTAAACAGTGCTGGATTGATTAACAATGATACAGGTAATATA
>Ga0302251_1000188_pt1 | contig 72118 bp, 60 predicted proteins | sample AAG_RA_Gln_MG_FD_193534 | JGI IMG/M metagenome (GOLD analysis project Ga0302251, IMG submission 193534) | Enriched activated sludge microbial communities from anaerobic digester in WTTP, New Holstein, Wisconsin, United States - AAG_RA_Gln | ecosystem: Engineered > Bioreactor > Anaerobic >... | reverse complement strand
TTGGAGCCTGTTTTTCATCCTGTCGTATTGCTGATACCGAAGAGTGGTGTACAGAAACTCATAAAATGCCCAGATATCTCTCATCTCCAATTACTTCAACGGTTTATTTATCAATATATTTTGGTCTTGAAAGATTAGCAGAGATAACACCTGGGCGAGCTCTCAGGCGGCAGCTCTGGCGGCAACGGCGGCACTTATCCCTCATCTTTGCCAGTCTCTTCTGTCCAGTCTCATCCTGCACTCAGTACGGGTGCCCAGGCAATTCTTAACCGCGTCGCCGACTTTTACCACCAGACCTTCTTCGAAGATACGAGAGGCCTGGAATACCTGCGCGATAGAAGAAACCTTCACGACAGGGAGATCTACGAATCTTTCAGGGTCGGCTTTGCAAACGGCTCACTTCTCTCCATCCTGCCGAAATCAGGCGAGCTCGTGAAGACCCTTAAGGAGCTCGGCATTCTCACGTCATCGGGGCGTGAGTTCTTTTATCAGCGCGTCACCTTCTCCATATTTAACGAAGGCGGGCAGGCGATGGGCATCTATGGCCGCTCCATCGAGGATGACTCGCCGGTCCCTCATCTCTACCTTCCGGGCCCTCACAGAGGCGTCTTCAACTGGCAGGCGGCGAAGCGGTCGAGAGATCTTCTTCTGACAGAAGGCATCATTGACGCGCTATCACTCTATCAGGCAGGCTTCAAAGATGTGATTTCACTCTGTGGCGTGAAAGGCCTGACACCGGATCACCTCGCCCTCTTCAAAAAGTACCGCACAAAGAAGATTTTTCTTACGTTCGATAACGACGCGGCAGGGGAAGAGGCGTGCCCGCCGATCGCCGAAGCCCTCTCGCCGGTGGAATGTTTCCGGGTAGTGCTTCCGGTGAAGGATGCGAACGAGTTCTTCCGCGATCACAGCCCTGATGAGTTTACCGCGCTGTGCGCCCAGGCGCTCCCTGTCACCGTGACGAAGGCTTCGGAGCCGGTAACGAAAGAGCGATTCGATGACGGCTTCTCCCTTATATTCCCCGCAGTCAGCTATCGGGTGAAGCTGATCCCCACCTTTGACGAGCGGCTGAAGGTGACCATCAAGGCGCTATGGGACGGTGGCGAAAAAACCTTCCTGGATACCGTCGATCTTTACTCCCACCGGTCACGTCAGGCGGCCATCAACCAGATTGCAAAGAAAGGCGGCCTGTCAAAAGAGCGCGTTGAGGTGCACTTTCTCCTGATTCTCGATGAGATGGAGCGATTCGCCACGGAGAGCCGTCGCTCGGAGCACGCCGCACCTCCGGTGAATGAGATGAGCGACGAGGAGAGGGACGAGGCACTCCGCTTTCTCCGGTCACCGGGTCTGGTGGAGGAGATTTTACACGACATGGAGATGCAGGGCTATGTGGGAGAGGATTCGAACAAGCTTCTTGCCTACCTCATCGGCATCTCCCGGAAGCTCGACAAGCCCCTTTCCGGCATTATTTCGTCATCATCAGGGGCAGGCAAGTCTCACCTTGCTGAACTGGTGGAGTCACTCACCCCTCCGGAAGACGTAATATTATTTTCGCGCCTTTCTCCTCAGGCCCTTGGCTACATGGAGAAAGACTTTCTGAAGCGCAAGCTCTTGATTATCGAGGAGAGAAAAGGCTCTGAGTCTGCTGATTATTCCATCAGGACGCTGCAATCGAGGCAAAAGCTCACGCAGGGCGTGGTGATAAAGGATCCTGCAAGCGGCAGGATGTATACGAAGACTTACACTGTGGAGGGCCCCATCGCGTATCTGGAAACAACGACAGACGGGATGGTGAATCCTGAGAACTCGACTCGCTGCTTCGAGCTCTCCCTCGATGAGTCGAAAGAGCAGACGAGAAAAGTGCAGGCCCGCCAGAAGAGCGCCCGTACAATAGACGGCCTCTCACGGCACGGCAGGAGCCACCAGATCGTAAAAAAGCACCAGAATGCCCAGCGCCTCCTTTCGAGTCTGAAAGTGGTGATTCCCTATGCGCCCCTCATCGAGTTTCCCTCAGAGTGGCTCCGAACCAGACGAGACAACGAGCGTTTTCTATGTTTGATCGAGGCGATCTGCTTCCTTCACCAGCATCAGCGGGAGGCGAAGCAGTCCTCTGAGAGCGGCGAGAACGGCAGCCCCGTCTCCTATATCGAAGCGACGGTGGAGGATTACCGCCTGGCCTATGATCTTGCAAAGGACGTGCTCTCCCATACGCTTCACGATCTCGGGAGGCATTCACGGGAGATGCTGGATGAGATTATCCCCATGGTTGAGGAGAAAGCGGAAAAAGCTCGCTGCGAGCGCCATGAGGTGATCTTTTCGAGGCGCGAAGTACGCGAATTCACCTGCTGGTCAGACTGGAAGGTGAGAGAATGCCTCTCACAACTGGTGGATCTGGAGTATCTGAAAACGCTCGGCGGCTCTCAGGGGAAGATGTGCGTGTATCAGTTATCTGATCTTGTGTCAGACCCCGATCTTTCCGCACAGGGATTCACGTCTCCCGAAGAACTTGAAAGAAAACTGAGGTGCAGCAGCATAAAATGAGGTCAAAAGCGCCGTTCTCTCAATCAAATTCGAACTTCGTGTACTTCGAGAAAACTTTGAGATCGCACCTTTCGTTATCACAGAGCCAGAAGTCTTGACTTTGCGGCTTTGAGAAAAAAGACTAGGGGGTTATATCATAACAGGAGGTCAGTACATTTTTCGTACTGATGTTACTCCCGTATTTCCCTGAAAGGAGCGCCGTATTTGGAATCAGTGGATCGAGCGGTTCGTCTCGTATATGCACAGGAGGAATTTTTCGGAGAAGACCATCAAAGACTACCGTGGCCATATGAATTTCTTCTTCCGATACCTTTCCGGCCAGCGCCTCGAAAAGATCTCGCAGGTGACGCGCGATATCATCCGTGACTATCAGACCTACCTCTACTATTTCGAGAGAAAGGGCAGGAAGCTGAGCTTTGGCACCCAACACAGCAAACTTAAGGCGGTAAAGTCATTTTTCCGCTTTCTGGTGAAGGAGGAATACCTTCCCTATGACCCCTCATCAGCCATTGAGATGCCCCGGCGAAAGAAAAACCTTCCCAGGGGCATCATGAGCACCAGGGAGGTCTTCAGGGTTCTGGAGACGCCCTCCGGAAGTGATCCTCTGTCATTGCGTGACCGGGCCATCCTGGAGGTGTTGTACTCGACTGGGGTACGGAATGCCGAGCTGAGAGGCCTGACCCTTTTCGATGTTGATATGCCCGGCCATCAGTTGAGGGTGCGCCACGCCAAAGGGAACAAAGAGCGAATCGTTCCCCTGGGTGACGTTGCGTCCCGGCACCTGGAGCGTTACCTCAGGGAAGGCCGTCCTTCTCTTGTGAAGAGCCCCGACCAGAACCTCCTGTTCATAAGCAGGCACGGAAAACAGATCCATCCCTCGAACCTCATCTGGATAGTGAAGAAATACATCGGGAAGGCGAAAATCGGCAAAGACATCACGCCGCACTGCTTCAGACATTCCTGCGCCTCTCATATGCTGAAGGGGAAGGCGGATCTGCGGCACATCCAGGAGCTGCTGGGCCACGCCTCCGTGCAGACCACCCAGATTTACACGAAAGTCGAGCTGTCTGATCTGAAGGAGGTGCATAGACGATGTCACCCACGGGAGAGGAAGGACTCTACCGGCTGATCAGCAGATTCATTCATCATCGAAGGCTCAGGAATTACGCTCCCCGCTACATCGAGCTCACCGAGATTCATCTTCACGACTGCGCCTCCTGGCTGAAAGAGCAGGGCCTCTGTGATATTCGGAGCGTCGCGAAGGAAGATCTGCTCGCCTACCTTCACTTTCTGAGGAATGACTTCAGGCTTCGGCGGGGAAAGGCATTGTCAGGCTCCGCGGTGTATTCCCGCTGGCGAAGTATTCTGCTGTTCTTCGCCTTCCTTACGAAAGAAGGCGTTCTTCTCTGCAACCCCACGTTATCCATTGAGCGACCCAGAGCCCGTCTCCCCCGATCGAGACAGCCATTAACCATCAAAGAAATGGAATGGCTCCTGTCGCAGCCCGATATGAAAACGAAGGTCGGCATCAGGGACAGGGCGATCCTGGAGCTTTTCTATTCCACAGGGATACGGCGGGGAGAGCTGCTGGGCCACAAAAAAGTGGAGACCACCCAGCTCTATGCAAAAACATCCTCCGGGAGCCTCGGCGACGTGCACCGCAATTGTCATCCACGTGGGAAACGGGTATAATGGTCATAGAGATTTTCCACCATGTTTTCATCAGTCAGGGGTCTTTCCGAAGGGGGGGGTGTGTTCAAAAAAATGTCTGTAGAAACATCATTTCCCGAAGTCCTTCCCTATTCAAGAAACGGCTCTCCATCGCTCGTCGCAACCTTTGAAAGGCCCAGTGACGTATGCAAACTTTTGGGAGCCCGCTGGATGAATTCGCAGACGGGAAGGTTTATATCGCGAATGATTCAAGATCCTCATCACTATGTATATGCATTGAATAATCCTATCAATTTGATAGATCCTTTAGGGTTACAAGCTACCCCCACGCCTATTCCTACCGTTTATCCTAATAACCTGCATTATGACTATCCCATTCATCCTAATCCTACCGCTTGTCCTAATCTTAGCCCCACTTTATATCCCACTTCCATTCCAACTCCAACCCCCACCTCCAATCCTCCTCTTTTCCAAAACCCTTTTTCTCCGCCAGGTTCTATTCTAAGTCATCCTCAGCAGCCACCTCCAGGGTGTAGTTGGGGATATACTGGCGAAATGCCCTCTTTGAGCAAAATTAAAAAAATGTGTCTTTATCAGAATGTTTTGATTAATACTCCACAAACGTTTTGTATGTATGAAGTGTTAATATGCATAAACTGCCGGAATATTACAGCAAAACGTTTGAATCAGAATTGTGTTGGCAGTAATGTTTTTATAGTTCCCTGATATTATTTTCTTCGCCAAAGCGAAGAAAAAGTTCGCTGGAAAAAGTAAAGGTCTGATAATGTCACAAAGTCTGAGCAAATTTGGTAAAGCAACAGGTTTTCTGAGCCTATTAGTCTTCATGTTCTTGATGGCAAAAATAACATTAAGCAATGAGGTTGATGATTTTTTTACGGCGGCATCTGATGGAGATATAGTGAAAGTCCGTTCTCTTTTGGTGAAAAATCCAGATTTTGTTAACGCAAGGGATGACGAGGGCAATACGGCACTTATGTTGGCCTCAATGTGGGTTGAAAAAGAAGTGGTAATGCTTCTCATTTCCAGAGGAGCCGATGTTAATTCAAAAAATATTTACGGATTGACAGCATTGATACGCGCATTAGGGACTTCCGCAGATATATACGATGATAACAGACTAAAAGTAGTTAATATCCTCATTTGTAATGGAGCCGATCCCAATGCAATGGATATTTGTGGATTGACAGCTCTGATATACGCCGCAAATTTTGAGAAAAAAGACATAGTTAGATTTCTAGTTGAAAGTGGTGCAGATATTAATGCAAAAGATAATCTTTTTGGCTTCACGCCTTTAATGGCCGCAGCGGATTGTGGTGATAAGGATATTATTGAATACCTTATTGAAAAGGGTGCTTATATTGACACTAAGGATAAAAATGGCCTCACAGCTCTAATGACGGCGACAGAAAAAGGAAAGGAAAACGCAATAAAGTCCCTCATTGAAAGAGGTGCAGATCTCAACGCTAAAGGCGTGAATGGAAAAACAGCGTTGAGAATAGCAATAGAAAAAGGCTACACCGACATCGCCGACCTCCTCCGCAAGCACGGCGCCAAAGAGTAAATCCTTATCCATCCAGTCTGGTCGGCACTCGGGGGCTGGGCATTTGCACGAAAGCTGCGAGGCGAAAAGCAGGGTGATGCGCCGGGCGGAAGTTTGCTGGTTGCTTACGGGGTGTCATTGAGTATAGCTCAACAACACCTCGTAAGCGTATAGTGGAGAATATTTTGATGAGCGGAAGGGCTGCGGCATTTTCAATTTCTCTCACCAGCGGTGAGAGTTTTACAAGAGCGTCCTCAACACTTCCCAAAAAGAGAGAAATGAGATACAATAGATATATGGCGTTGATAGAGATTCCGGAAGATATCAATAAAGAAGAAGCGAAGCTCTTTCTCGCGATTAAGCTCTTCGAAGAAGGCAAAATGTCTTTGGGACAGGCTTCTGATTACGCGGGCTTTTCCAAAAAGTCGTTCATTGAGATATTGGGAAAGCACAAAATACCCGTCATAGATTACCCGAATGAGGAATTAGAAGAAGACTTGAAGAATGCCTGACATCGTCATCTCCAACAGCACCTGCCTGATAGGCCTCGAAAGAATCGGAAGACTGGACATCCTGCAAAAGCTCTACGGTGAAATTGTCATTTCTGAAGCAGTACAGAGGGAAGTTGGATTGCCGCATCTTCCCTGGGTCAATGTAATGGCGATCAGAAATCAGGAGGCCCTCAGATTCCTGAAGTTCGAAATTGATGAGGGAGAAGCTGCAACTATCATACTTGCAACTGAAATCAATGGAGCCCTTCTTATATTGGACGATAAAAAAGCAAGAAAGATAGCCATATCTATCGTTGTGAGGCTTCCGGGTTGACCAGATACTCAGGCACTCGGCCCTCAAAGGCCGCGATCAGATTTTTCGCCGCCATGACTGCCATCCTGCTCCGGGTTTCAATGGTGGCGCTTGCCACGTGAGGCGCCAAAATGACGTTTTCCAGGTTCAGAAGTCCGGGCTCGATTGCCGGTTCGTGCTCATATACATCGAGAGCCGCCCCTTTCAGCGTTCCTCTCTCAAGAGCCTTCACAATGGCCTTTTCATCGATAACCGGTCCTCTTGAGGTGTTAATCAGATATGAGCCCTTTTTCATTGTGGAGAGCTCTTTTTCTCCGAAGAGATGATGTGTTTTTTCAGACAAAGGCACGTGGATGCTGACGAAGTCGCTTCTTCTCAGGAGCTCATCGAAAGAGACAAAGCCGGCTTTGAGCTGTGCTTCTTCCTCTGCAGGCAGCCTGTGTGTGCTGTTGTATATTACTGTCATGTCGAAGCCTGAGGCACGCCTGGCCATAACCTTTCCAATTCTTCCCATTCCAACAATCCCGAGCGTTTTCCCGTGGACGTCATCACCCTGCATGAACGTGGGGCCCCATCCTTTAAACTTACCTGCCCTTGCAAGACGTTCAGATTCAGGGAGTCTTCTGGCTATGGCCATGAGCAGGGCGAAGGCAAAATCTGCCGTTGTATCTGTCAGAACTCCGGGAGTGTTGGTTACCATGATGCCTCGATCTGAAGCGGCAGCTACATCAATATTGTTGTAGCCCACTGCATAGTTGCTGATTATTCTGAGCTTTGAAGAGCAGTCCATTATCTCACCGTCTATTGAATCGGTAAGGAGACACAGAAGCCCGTCCTTATCTTTAATGTCTCGAAGTATTTCGTCTCTCGTCATCACCCTGTCATCCGGATTGACGGCGATACTGTATCTTTTTCTCAGCATCTCCATCCCTTTTTCAGGGAGAAGCCTGGTGACGAGTATGGATGGTTTCATCTTGAAGCGTTCCTCCTATTTTCAGCTTTGAATGAGATAAAGCCCGATCAGAGTCATGGCGATGCCCCCGATCTGCTTCGCTGAAAGCATATCTTCCCTGCATATGAATACTCCTGTAAGGACGATCAGCACAACACCGAGGGCTGAGACTATGGCGCCTGCCACTGAGAGGGGCATCAGTTTGAGCAGCCACATGTAGAATACTGCCGTACCTATTGCTGTAACGGCAAAGAAATAGAACCACGGTGAACAGAGCACGGCAGATATGGCAGAGACCGCACCTCTGTCGGAGGAGAGCACAGTGCTCAGCTTTTTTGCACCCAGATTCATTCCCACACAGCATACGCTCCAAAGCACGATAATCAGAAATTTCATCATATGGCGATACTCCTTGCAGACTGCAATAAATACAGGCCTAATACTTCTCCCACAGTATCCTTTTTCCTGGCTTCGCCAGGTACCTGACAGGGCGGCGCTGTAATCTTTTCTGGCAGTGGAGATGCGGGAGTGCTGAAATGAATGATCTGCTGTGCCGGCGGGGAGCTGCTGTCGGGCAGGGAGACCAGAGACAAATACAAATGTTATCTGGATGCAGTCGGGAAGGCTGGCGCCGAGGCAGTCAATAAAAGGAAGAACTCAGAAGGCACTGCGGCCTTACTTTATAAGCCTATGATGGAAGATATACTCACCTAAGTGTTGGAGAGCAGGTTCGGCGGCACGTTGGCAAATGGAGGGTTTATTTCACATTCCACGAAATCTCGAATATCTGGAGTCCGATAGAGTGAGTGTGGCTATCCGGGGCAGATAAACCCGGTAGTTACCCCCACAGGGGGGGCAGGCAATGTTTGTATAGAAGTTCAGGAATGTCGGTCCTGCTCTCTTGACGATGACAGTCTCATAATCATAACATTAGCGGGGGGTGTTGTTTTGAGCTATAGATATCTGGTAATTATCTCTGCATTCTGTCTCCTGATCTTTATTTTTTCAGGATGCAAAAGAGCTTCCGGAACTCAGATGATGATAGAAAACCTGAACCATGCGGATCAGTCTGTGAAGGATAAAGCCGAGGCAGATCTCATAAAAGAGGGCAACAGTGTTATTCAGCCTCTCACAAAGGTTCTCATTGACAGCAACGCTCCATACGAAAGCAGGCGGAGAGCCGCAAAGATACTTGGAGAGCTCAAGGCTGAGCAGGCAATACCTGCATTGATATCATCTCTTTCTGAGAGTCTGATCAGGGAGAGCTCTCTTGAGGCACTGAAAAAGACAGGCGACCCTGGTGTCAAAGCCCTGATTGACGCTCTCAGAACTACTGCCGGTGATGATCAGCTTGCTGTAATCGAATGCCTGGGAGCGCTGAAGGACAAGCGGGCCATTGAGCCTCTCTGTGCGTTCTCAGTCGACAGCAGTCAGCCTGAGGATGCCCGCTTTCAGGCACAGGAAGCACTGAAGCTTCTGTCCGGCGGAGATCTGCCATCCAAAGTCCTGATTGCCGAGATTACAAGCCTTCCAGATCCCGCAGCCCGAGTGGAAGCCGCCATGGAGCTGAAAAGGAGAAAAGATGTCAAATCAATTGATTCTGCGCTTAAATCTCTGTCAAAATCGAAAGGTGACACTGCAATAACCACAATGCTCATATGGTATTCCAGGGACAGCTCTCCGGTACAGAGAAAGAGAATTGCAGCCGCCCTGGAAAAGGCAGGAAAAAAAAGCGTGTCACCGGTTGCAGAGGAGTATATCAGAAATAATGAAAAGATTGATATAATCGCATCGTGGATGGAAAGCGAATCTCCCACTCTGAAAGCTGCTGCTGCAAAGTGGGCCGGTCAGAAGTCGGCATCTCTTAGCGTTGCAGCAGTTGAGAAATGGATTGGCAGCTCATCGCCTGCATTGAGGAAGGAAGCACAGAAGTGGGTCAACAGAAACCTCGATGTAATAACTGCAGATGAATGGCTTACAGGGAAATCCCCGGCCCTCCAGGGCTCGGCGCGACAGTGGGTCGCTTATAACTCTTCCAGGCTTGATGCGGTAAGCTCAGAGCATTGGATCAACAGCAAATCCCCGTTAATTCGGGAGGCGGCGCAGAAATGGGTAAACAGCACGCCGATGACCGAATCGCTTGCCCTTTCGTGGGTTAACAGCACCAATCCAATGATGCTGAACGCTGCCGGGAAGTGGCTCAAAGCCAACCATATCACCCCGAAAATCGCACAGGACTGGCTGAATGGAGGGAATGTGACTCTACAGAATCTTGCCAGGGAATGGATTGAGGAAAAAGGATATTCGATCAGGCAGATACCTAAAAAGACAGAATAAAACAAAGCCTGGTGTTTAATGAGGCTTTCTGAAACATCGGGCTCTGGCTATGCGGCTTTTTACAAGTGAGAGGATTGCTTCATAGACTGATTCCCTTTCACCGGCAGTGAGGGAAAGAAGATCAAAGACAGGCTCGTCCAGGCCGGTTCTGTCGGCAGCTGCAAATTCCTCATCGATGGTTCCGATATCTCTTGATGAAAGAGCCTTTATGGCCATTTCGGAATTCTTCTCATCGAGTCTCAGTGGATCTATGACAGGCAGTGACATCGCTTCATAGACTGCGCTGTCGAGAGCTCCCTCTCCCAGACTGACCCTTCCGGTCACTTCTCTGAAAAGAATTGTGACAGCAGAGTTCATTACTGCTGTAAGTGAATAAGGCGCCATTTTATAATAGAGCATATAGAGCCGCTGATCAACGATTGCGCTGCTGAGAAGCTGACACTGGAGGTGACGCCTGTCAACTGACTTCTGCCAGAGATGGGTCACTTCTTCAATGCCTTTGAGCTCCCACCATCGGTTTTTCCTTTTCAGACTGGATCGCCTGTGGATGAGCCGCTCTTCACCGAACAGAATGTACTGAAGAGCATTTGTGCCTTTCAGTTCGTCCCGATCTTTCAGGCAGATGAAGACTCTCTGATGATGCTTTTCAGGATGTATAAGCATTCTTCTGCATTCACGTGGGCTCCTGACAAGAGGCTTCAGATAATCTTCCTCAATACACCACTTCTGCAGGTCACTTTTGTCGAGGTAGAAGAATTCATTGGCTCCGGTAGTGATGCCGCGCTTCAGAGATGCAATGGCTCCAAGGGGGATCAGGATACCCCTGCCTTTTTCAAGCAGAATCCGGTAAATATCCGGCACTCTTGGCATGAAGCCGTTCTGATATCTATCCTCTTTTTTGGCGATAAACGGCAGTCTGTCTGCTGAGGCTTCGACCTCAGACTGAAGAGGTTGTAAGCCGATACTCTGCCGGCTTCGATCATGGATGCAGGCGACGGCAGGGAAGAGCTCAGATTGTGTTACAGACAGGATTTCATATCTGTCTGTCTTCTCTTTTTCTACTGCGGTTTTTTTAAATAGAGATGAGGAAGCGGCGTCTTCAAATGTTGTCTTGAGGAGGATGAAGCGGCTTTTATGCCCGTGATCGATTTCACGTGAGATTGAAGCAACCACTATTGCAGTGTTGACAAAGGCGGAAGGAAAGGAGCGGTGCATCTCGTTCTCGATGATCATTCTGAGGGTGGTCCGGCGGAAGAGAAACTCTCTGAGAGAGCTTCCGTATGAGACTTCAAGCCAGGCCCTTGAAGAGAGGAATGACAGTGTTCCTCCCTCTCTGAGAACTGCAAAACCAAGAAAGAAGAAGTATATATAGAGGTCGCTCCGTCTGTCGATTGAGCGGTTTCTTGTCCGCTGTTTCCGGGCTTTTCCATGCGCCTGCTGATCTGCCAGCGCCTGAAGCTCTCCATGTCCCTGTGCCTCTTCTCCGGAATCCACCTCCTCTCCAAAAAAATCAGGGAATCTGTTATAGATGTGCATGGCAGCCTGCTGCTTGTAATCTCCCTTATGAAAGGCCCCGTCTGCTCCACCTGGCCCTCCTGGAAGGGAGACGAGCATCTCCTGCCGCACATATGGCGGATTGCCTATTACAATATCGAATCCCGGCGTTTCACCTGAAAAGATCTCTGGAAAATGAGTGCTCCAGGAAGCTCCTCCAGGACTGAATGGCTTTCCCTCTCCGGGCTTCTCATGCATATTCCATTCCCTCAGGCAGGGCAGGGCAAGACTGTCAAAACACCGTATGTGGGTGGTAAAGTGGAACTCCCTCTTTCTCATTGTCAGAGACAGAGCGCCATTTTGACGGCATTCCTGCGCAAAAAGGGAGAGCCACAGCCGCATTGTGGCAAAACGACAGGCCCATCTGTTGATATCGACTCCATACAGTGAATGCCCGATAAAATGGCGCAGTGCCGTATATGGATCATAAACTTCCCTGAGCTGCCTGCTGCCCCTTCTGCACAGATCATCCATCAGAGACAGCATTGCTGCGAGAAATGAAGCGCCTCCGCAGGATGGGTCGCAGATGGTCATTGACATCAGCTTCTGAGTCAGCGGCTTCCAGAGACTCATTTCTGCAAAAGTGATGTCAATTTCTTTCTTCTCGAGGTGTTCATATGCGAAGATCAGGCAGTGGATCAGCTCTCGATATTCAGCACCGAGAGTGTTGGTGAGAGTCTCGGCAAGGGCCAGGCGGCACATCAGATCAATCTCCGCGCACGGTGTGTATACCACACCGCCTTTTTCAGAATCACTGCTGCCCTTTGTAAGACGTTCACAGACCAATGCAAGAAGAGAAAGGTCAATTACAGTGCTGTGATCCCAGGGAGATCTCTCCGAGATGGCAAATGTATAATTCCTGAAGAAATAATCTATCCCGGCTATGGCCTCTTCAGCAGATCCGGCCTTTAGGGGGATTTTTTCGGATGCATTCTTCATAGACGTGCAGAGGCTGCAGACTGTTTCCTGCTCATTATTTTTCGACATTTCAGGGAGCGGGCAGAAGATACAGAACGCTGAATCCAGACTCCTGTTCCCTGTAAAATGCAGAAAGAGAGAGATGAGAACGGTCCAGTAGCTCTGTTCCTGGCCTCTCTGTTCATCTCTGTAATATGTGGTGAGAGTATCGGAGCATCTGGAGAAGCACCTGGCAATGCCTTCCAGGAATGTTTCCCGGAAGCGCGGAAAACCAGAGGCATCGTGACATTGTTTCAAAATCTGTGATACCGGATCTGCTCCGGCTTCCCTTCTGCCTGCTCCCATCGGTTCTTATCCCCTCTGCCTCAATGATCAGCACTGCTTACCGGAGATACTTCGACTGGAGAGGATTTTCCTGTCTCTTCTGGAAATACTGCAGATAGAGTTCTATCCAGGACATTGAGGGGTGGCTTGTGTCCTTTTCAACTCGAAAATTTGCCGATTCTGTCTATAAGCCTGTAAAATCACTTACTGCTGCTACTGTTACTTTTTTCATAATTGCTATGGTGCTTTGCTTTGTCTGTCTCATGATGAACGTAATCAGGATGGTCTGTTTTCCCGCCATCGATGCTAACAATGACAGTTTAACAGATCCAGAATCACTCTATCTGATTTCTGCCGGTTGTTTCAGTATCCTTAACGGGCTGATATTTTTAACATCTTTTGTGCTTTTTTTAATATGGCTGTTCAGAATGAGCAAAAATGCCCGCGCGCTTGGTGCCATGGGGATGCAGTTTTCTCCTGGCTGGACTTTAGGCTGGTTTTTCATACCCATTTTCTGCTTATTCCAGCCATATTATGCGGTAAAGGAGCTTTGGAGCGCCAGCGATCCTGATTGCACAGATGGATACTCATGGCAGAAAAGTGCTGTTCCTTCCCTGATTATAAGCTGGTGGATTATAACTCTGGCTTCATCCATTCTTTCCAAAGCAGTTTTCAAGCTTTCCTTCGAATCAGAAGAGCTGGGTGTTGCTTCTATCCTTCCGCCGTTGACAATGTTCAGCTATATAATAGATTTTGTCATGGCAATTCTTGCTATTCAGTTGATACAGCAGTTGCATGCGCGGCAGGAGTGCAAGGCATCGATTCAGCCACAGAGATGTCAGGCCCTCTCTCAGGACAGAGGTTTTTCCTCTCCTGCACAGGCTTCCTCCACACCCTCATCGGGAGAAGAGAGATTAGTAAAGAAGGTTACAGGAGGCTCGGATGTTGCCAGTACGGAGGTTGTGGAGGCAGATCTCCAGACTGGTGAAGTTTCTCATAAAATAGAGTAAGGAAAAACTATAGAATGAAGGAGGTAGAGATGAGCGATGCTGCTTTTGAACTGGAACAGGTGAATGAGGTGATGAAGCGATACTATATAGCCCTCAGCGAGAGGGACATCGAGCTGCTCGGCGATGTTATGGCTCACGATGAGGACATGGTTAACTTCGGTACCGACAGGGATGAGCGGTGGCTGGGATGGAAAGAATTTGAGCAGATCCACAGAAAGCAGTTTGAGGCCATTACAAAGTATGATATTACCCGTCACGATCAGGTTGTGAAGCTGAATGTATCTGCTGATACAGCGTGGTTTTCAGAGATTCTGAAAGCCCAGGTTGAAGCAATGGACGAGAAGTATGAGCTGTCCCTCAGGGTTTCAGGAGTAATCGAAAAGCGCGAAGGGAAATGGGTGATCGTGCAGATTCACCGCTCGCTGCCTAAAGAAGGCTTTGCGGTAAAATACATGGAGACGCACGGAGTCCGATTCTAACACGACTTCCGCTCCTGAAGAATTCGGCTTTTCACGGGGAGGCCGGGCTAATTATTAAGAGATGGCGGGGGTGGAGGTACACTGTCTTCATCTTTGAGAAATGGGAACCAGCTGGCTGCAGAGTCTTCCTCTTCTTTTACCTTCTGGCATTTCTGCGGTGAGGGCTGTGCTGTAATTGAAGGATAGGGGAGCTCTGAGCCCTCGTCCTGTGTTGAGGCATTCCCGCGGGAAGAGGGAGGAGTATATTTCGGGTAAGGGTCTTTCCCTCCTCTTGTTCTCTCATGGACCCATTTCTCAAAGGAATAAGGCTCGGCATATTTTTTTGACGGTGCTTCTGACTTGATAGCTGAACCGGGGAGCCGCGGTGGATGTGACGAGCTCTCGCTGTCGTCATCGCCATTACCGGTGTGGGGAGGTGGTTGTGATGAATCCTCGTCGAAGTTATCACTTCCGGTATCAGTGGAAGAAGAGTCAGGAAACTCGGTGAATGCAAGTTTCGAAATACCGCTGCCTGAAGGAGTATATTTCGGATAAGGATCTTTTCCCCCCTTCGTTCTCTCTTCTATCCATCTTTTAAAAGACAGCGGATCAGTCCTCTCTTCTTTTCCCTGCTTTCTGATGCCGGTGTTGCCACTTTTATCTGCTGAATTTCCGGAAGCGGCGGCTCTTCTTGTTTCAGCTTTTATTGCGGCCAGCTTTCCTGCAGAGCGGGGTGGAGCGATGTAACTCAACGCCATGTTCCAGTTCTGCCACATGTCGTCACTGTGGTATCTCAAAGCGTGTATGGATATGCACTTTCCTTTTACCATCAGGCATTCCTTTCCTGGGAAGATCACCGTGTTGAATACATTACTGCCGATAACGCTAACTCTTACATTACCGCGATAAACTGATATACGGGTCTCACTCCGGGGGGTTAGGGAGATATCGAAGGCTGCTTTTCCCGGAGTAATCAGGATTTCGCCGGCGCGCAGTATGAAAGGCGCGCCGGCTGATTTATCTATCCATATCCTGCCTTTATGAAGGTTGAGCTGTCCACCTGCAGCGAACAGATTTGTGCACTTTCCTTCAAGCAATTGAATGGGGTTGCTGATCTGCCTGTTGATTCTGTTGAATTCAAGCTCAGTATGGCGTGCAAGCCTTATTGAGATGAGGTTGTCGAACGAAACCGATGTCCTGCCCGTTTTCTCTGTTACAATGATATCACCGGTGCCCACTTTCAGCGAGTCATCCTTCGTTCCCCTGTCAGTATTGTGAAAGACTCGCGCGTTTCCATCAGAATAGATGATATTGCCGCATAAAGGCACGCCGTTCACAACGAAATAGTAACAGGGAAGATATATCGCGGTGGAAATAAGTGCGAGGTAGACAAGAAATATTATGATATTCTTCTTCAGAGGGGGCCTTATTTTTTTAACAGAGCCATTATTCTTCATCAGGCAATATTCTCTCTTCATGATCCGAAGATCACGTAATTGAAAACAACAACTGCCCCTCAGGCTAGATTATACTACATAAGTATCATTCTGGGCAACTTTATTCCGTGCAGGCAGTCTGTCTGAATGAACTGAAATGTCAGTGAATTGTAAACAATCTGTTAATTGTTTCGTTTCCCTTCACATGATATAATCTGTATGAGGAAAAAAAGTTGGAAAGTCTTGCTGCATCTCCATCACTGTCAGGTGCCGCTCTTGCCTCAGGGAAGACGGATAACCTTCAGCGTTCTTCTTCATCAGCGCGAGCCGATGAGAAGGAGTGGACTGTTCTTGTCTTCTGCGCAGGCGACAACAACCTCGATCGCTACTTCCCTGCTGAGCACAGGGAGCTCTCTCTGTTGAATTCTCTCAACAGGATGAATCTACTGATGCAGTGGGACAGGGGAGAGAAACCCATATGCGAAACCCCGTCGTGGAATGGCTGCCGGCTTATATCTCTTTCTAAGGGAGAAGATGGCAGAGTGGAAGAAAAGGTCATCTCAGAGCTTGGCCAGGTTGACATGGCTTCTCCTCTGACATTGAGGGATTTTCTTGTCCGGGGGATGAAGCGGTACCCTTCCAGGCATACGATGGTTGTTCTGAAGGATCACGGTCACTCATGGGAAGGAGTTCTCGATGATGATTCTCATAAAAGCAGGATGAGCATACAGGGACTGCAGGACGCTTTCACAGAAGCGGCAGCGGAAGTAGGAAGAAAGCCCGACGTCATCGCTTTCGATGCCTGTGGCATGGCAGACGCGGAGCTGCTTCTCGCATTGAAGGACAGCGCCGCGTATATGGCGGCTTCTGAAAAAGTGATGTATGTTCCTGGCTTCCCCTATAAAGAGGCACTTTCGGTGGCTCAGGGCTCTGATTCTCTTTCTGTCACACCAAGGGAGATGGTCACACGTCTTGTCAGGGGAGCGGCCGGGCATCCGGAGCAGGTTGATTCTTTCTCTGCCTTTGAGCTGTCAAAAGTTGACGCTTTCAAAAAAGCTCTTGATGAGCTGAGTAAGTCAGTTGCCTTGGCCGGAAGTGATAGGAAAGCCATCGCTGACATGCTGCGTGATCATCGAAGAGCTTTTGTCTTCTCAAACAGCATGGATCTTTCAGGCTTCCTCGATGATGTGGAGAAAAGCACGGCGCTCCGCTCGCCTGAATTGAAGGAAAAGGCAGGGGCACTCAGGGAAGCTCTCGAAGACATGACAGTAGATGAGTTTCATCAGCCTGAAACTGGCGCAGGCGGCCTCTCAATAGCAAATGCATACAGCGTTTTTAACAAAACGTTTCTGGATACTCTCGTAGCGCAGGATACATCGTGGTATCAGGCTCTCACAATGGCGCATTCCGGGCCGCTTGCCGCAGGTTATGCCCATCTCATAAAAGCCGGTCACCGGCTGTCTCATCTGTTCAGTAAAAAATCCCATTGATATGAATTCAGAAGACAAGGTTATGGCCCCTGATTATTGAATCTCCGGAGGTATTTCTGTGATAACCGATTTCAAGTTGTATCTTTCCAGGAACAGAAAACATCTTCTGGTTATCGCAGCGCTTTGTCTGCTCCTGTCTGTTCCAGGCTGCAGAGATAGAAAGGTGACAATGAACTTTGATTCTTATACCGAGTCCGGAGGCAGACTTGAAAATATCAGAACTCTCGCCCTTGTTGTATTTACAGGGGACCAGAGATGGCAGGATGAGATGAAGGCTTCTCTGGCCTATCATCTTCGACTCTCCGGATATGTCTCTGTGAAGGACCCCGGAGAAGTTGATGCAGTTCTCTCATCAGAAGGGATCTCAATGGATGGCGGCTTCACCGCGGAAAAGGCAGCAGAGGTGGCAGAAGCCCTCAAAGTTGATGGTCTCGTCTTCGGAAGCTTCAATGGGGCTTTTCATACCGCGGTTCGCTATCGGGAGCCGGAACTGCCTGCGGCCTCATTGTTACGGTGCCGGCGCCGGATCGTAGTATATCGCCCTGCCTTTTCCGTTCCTTATCTATACAGAGAGGGGCAGATCTCAGTTGAGCTCCGCTTTTACGACGCTCATATTCATCGGGATGTGGGTAGCTTCCAGACTGATACGGGCTATTCCCGGGAATTCAATACATTTTTCAGCCATTCAGTGAAGCCTGCGGCACCTTTCTTTTTTGATCGCGCATATCAGGCAGAAATGCCTTCAGATTTTCAGATGAAGGTACTGATGGCAGATCGTCTCACAGCAAGAACCTTGACGCAGTTCTGGCCTTTTTTTGTTGAAAAGTGCAGGGCTCTTCAGGGTGAAGATGGAGGCGTGCGCCTGGCCCACGAGGGGAAATGGAAAGAGGCTCAGGATTTCTGGGAGCACAGCGTGAAAAGCGGTGTCGAAGGCTGGAAGACTCTTTTAAATCTTGCTGTATGCATTGAAAGATCTGGCGACCTCGGAAAGGCAGTTCCACTGTATATCAAAGCAGAGGAAAAGGCAGGGGGAGAGCCGCTCCCTTCTCTCTATCGAGAACAGGCAGAGCAGGCTCTGGCGGCCAGAAATGCCGTGGCGCCTCTCGACATCTCTCCTTCGTCCCTTTCCTGCAGGATTCTCGAGATTAAGAGTGATGGCATCATATATCTGAATGCAGGAGAAGAGCAGAATATCAGGGTAGGCGACCGATTTACCGTTCTCAGAAGCCGTGTGGAGTATGACAGCCAATTCAGGGCGCCGCAGCGTGTGTTCTGCTATCCTGTTGGAACAGTCACTGTTTTCAAGGTATTTCAAGGTGTGTCTTCCGGAAAGTTTACATTTTCAGCAGGCGGCAACCTTCCGAAGAAGGGCGATGCCGCTGTAAAGGAAATCAATGGTTGACCATCAATCTGATGCCCCTGCCTTCTGCAGGATCTCAATAATATCCTTGCGGTTGCCTTTCATTGCTATTGAAAGAGGAGTCTCACCTGCATTTGTCCTGGCGTTGATATTCGCCCCTGTTTTGATATAGAGCTCTGCAACTGCAGTATATCCCAGCGAAACTACAAAGTGAAGAGGCGTCATCCCGCTGTAGTCTGTCAGCTTGATATCCGTTCCTCTGTTGATGATTGCAGCGGCTACGTTGGTATCGGCAGGATAGAATATTGGAGTTCTGCCCTTATTGTCTCTGGCGCCGGTATCTGCATATTTCGAGAGGAGCAGGTTGACCACCGCGAGCTTGTTGCCTGCAGCTGCGCTGTGAAGTGCTGTGAATCCATCATTGTTCTTCGCATTGATTTCTGCTCCATTTCCAAGAAGAAGCGCAGCGACATCCTTCATGCCGTATCGTGCCGCAATAATGAGCGGTGTGGAGCCGTATTGATCTCTTGCGTTGACTGCCTGAGAGTTCGATCCGATAATCGACTTTATCTTTGCGATATCTCCGCCAATCACCGCCTCATGTATCTCGGCGGCGTACAGTGCAGATGAGGCAATCACTGTCAGAATAATCATAATCAGAACGGCTGTGAACTTATTCATGGTTTCAGAGACTCCTTTCGATATGCAGTCCTGAGGCGATTATATCAGAAGGAGGCTTCCCGGTCAAATGAAAACCGGGGAGAGGGCGATTACTGACCTGCCGTTGGATCTGAGAACAGAATTCTGGAACTTGATTGGATCAGATTCATATATGATAATAAATTTAGAAAATGATAAGGAGGCAGTTGACATGATATTAGCAGGAAATGTACGGAATTTCAAGGGTGTGCGAGACTATCCAATTTATAAATCAACACAGGATGGTAATACCGTTTACAGAATACAGGAAAATAAAGAAGGCAAGAGAAAGGATGATAGTATTCTTGTAAAAATGGATAAAGAAACAAGAGACTGGTATCCGATAGACAGCTGCGAAAAAGCTCTTGAATCTGAAGATATGAAAATGAATTACGGCTTATGGAAAAAAGGCAGGTTAAGCAGGATTCTGGGTAAAGAAGAGATACAGCAGAAAGACGTGACATCTTTCAGAAATGAGTCGGATACTGAGACTTATGTGGGAACTAAACTTTATAATCTTTACAACTGGGCACACGATGATGATTTTGCGGGTGATAGAAGGGACGGACTTAAAAAAGGCAAATTATACTGTTATTCTTACCTGGATTCTGCCTATGTGAGAAAGATCAATGATGAGTGGACTCTGGAGGAATGGTATCTGCTGAACGATTATAATGAAAAGAAACAAGGCATTCTGCTGTGAAGAATTCTGCTGATTACTGAGAAGAGGGGGCCTGCAAGGGTCCCTCTTAATTCCGGTCTGATCACAGGATGATTATATCCCCTGCCTGTTGCATCCTGACAGTCACGGACTTTACTGTTGCGCTTATGACAGCCATAGAATCGGTTGTTGCGGCACAGGCCGTGATCGGCAAAGCCGTCGAGGCCGTATCTCACACTATTGATTCCAGGTAAAATCCGGCAGAGATCAATGGCTGCCTGGGAAGAGGCGGCATTAGAACTGACGAAGATTCAAAGATGCATCAGCCCTGAATCATATTTGCAGATTCAATAGTGACAGAACAGCCGGATGGCATAGAGGGCAGGCACAGGAGGCAGAGGCCCATATCGGAAGAAGAGAGAATGAAAATTTCAGAGGGTTGTTACAGAGTCTCCTCAAAGAGTATCCTTTTTATACAGGGTTTGTCATTGCATATCAGGGGATCACATATATTTTTCATCAGAATGCCTCACAGAAGCGAATTGTGAAGCGGGTAATGTCCTGAGACATCATTCTGGCACTTTTCACAGCATTAACCACGCCATTACATTTACCTACCATGTGATCTTGGCACACGACCGAGGAGCATATCGAACCGCCCTTCCCATCGCGCCTCTCACCTGTGCTTCCGGTTATATGACCCTGCCCTTCCCATCGCGCCTCTCACCTGTGCTTCCGGTTATATGACCCTGTCCTTCCCATCGCGCCAGATGAGTCGACAGGGTGCCTCCCCTTCAACTGACAGCTTCCCTTCGTGTACAAGAGCGTGGCACGCGGAACAGAGAGTCAGAAGGCCGGAAATACTGTGGATGCCACATAGAGCAAAGGCTGTCAGGTGATGAATAGAGAGAAAGATCTTTCTTCCACGCCCAGGAGCCTGGCATGTGTATCCGTCCCGGAGCAATACCTTTTTCTTCAACGCTGCAGGGATGGCCCTCCCTTCCTTTCTGATGCTCTTATAAGTGGATTTATAGTGTTTCCGCCCTTTTCTCTTTACAGCCTTTATACTCAAAAGAGCATCACTAACTGCACCATTGTAAATAATGAAATTTACAATGGGCGTTAGTACATCTTCATATACTGTTCATTTTGCCATATTGTGGGTGGCATCGTGAGATGTGCAGATCCTGTTTCTCCCGCTTTCCTTTGCTCTGAAAAGAGCTTTATCCGCCTCTTTGAGCAGGCTGTGATAGCTCGTGGTCTCTTCATAGGGGGCAATCCCAATGCTTATTGTCGGTGTGCTTGCTCTGCCCTCCAGAATGACAGGGCTGTTTCTGAGACATTCCATGATCTTCTCTGCCACTGTCACTGCGGCTTCCAGAGTTGCGTTATCCAGAATTATAATGAACTCCTCGCCTCCAAAGCGAGCCACGATATCAGAGGATCGGGTATTCTTTTTCAATGCATCGGCGATATGACAGAGTATACGATCTCCGGCGTCGTGGCCAAAGCGGTCGTTGAACTGTTTGAAAAAATCGATGTCGATGATGAGGCAGCAGAGGGGTGTTCCAAACTGCCGGCTGGCCGTGATTTTGATATGAGCCTTTTCCTTCAGCGCTCTTCTGTTGTCGATATTGGTCAGCTCATCGGTTCGGGCCAGATGCTCCATCTTGGAGATCACATGGTTTGCCAGCAGCATGAAGTCTTTCTGGTCTATGACGCCGTCGCCATTTATGTCACAGGCGAGAAGCTCTTCCTGGCTCATCCGGTCCACGATGAACTGTCCGAGTGTGGTATTTGTAATGATATTCTGCAATATCTCGAGGTCTTCCTGATCCACATCCTGATCACCGGAAATATCACCGACAATAAAAGTGCTTATAGTCCCGTCCTTCATGGTCTTTTTGATTTCGCAGCCGATGAAGCTCTGCTGCGCTGGCCCTGGTGCATGCACCGTTTCCTGATCGTGCTGCATAGTTCCTCCCTCTTTACGGCATCGTGACTTTGTATGGGACTATTCACCGGGCTGATATTTATCAGAGCTGATCGAAGAAGTAACGGTCTACGATCGTGGTGAGTATGTTTTCAGGCACCTGTATCTGCTCAGGACTCACCACTCTTGTTGCCTTGCCGATGTCATTCTCGAAAGTCTGAGTGAGACTGGCTGCTGTCTGCGCATCAAGGGTGTTGATTGTCATCTCCCCTTCGTACCTCTCAGAGCGCGGATGGAGGTTATAGCTGCCCACAGAGGAGTATACGCCGTCCACGACCATAAACTTGCTGTGAAGGGTGTCGCCTCGCTTGAGATATACCTCGGCGCCGGCCGCCACGAGATCAGGGAGGCTGCGGAGGATGGGGGCTGAGACGATCTGCTCGTCCACGCTTTCCGCCGAGTTTGTCAGTATGCGCACGTTCACTCCTCTCTCGAGAGCGTCCATTAGCACCTTGCGCATACCGGGTGTGTCTATGAAATAGGCGTTTTCAATATCTACCGATTCTGAGGCCCCCTGGATAGCTTTCATCGTCGCCAGCATTATATGGGCATCCTTCCCCGGGGCGTGATTGACTACTGCTGAACGGGCCACGCCTGCAGGCGGAGGAGCTTCGGGATTGACGTTTCGTCCGCAGACTGATGTGAAGAGGCGCTCGCAGTCCGCAACTGCAGGACCTTCAAGGAGCACATCTGTGTCTCTCCACTTCTGCCCATCTTTCGGTCCCATGTGACTGTAGACATTACCTGCATTGAGTCCGCCGGCTATGGCTGCATGACCGTCCACTATAAGGACCTTGCGGTGCTGGCCGTTGTATGGATTCTCCGGATCGCGCCAGCGAACCACTTCAACTCCGTTATCCTCCATGAATTTCAGGGTTTCCCGATGAGGTGTGCGCTCTGATACCTGTCCATCGACGACAACCTGCACATCGAGACCTTCCCTTCGCTTTGCCACCAGCTTTTCGGCAGTATCACGGCCAGTCTCGTCATCGTAGAAAGCCCAGGTCATCATGTGAATGGAACTGGTCGCCTCTTCAATCAGCCTGTTTCTCTCGGCGAAAGAAGCAGGGCCGTCGATAAGGGGAGTTATACTGCTGCCGCTTCGAAAAGGGGCTCCCTGCAGAGATTCGAGCTCTTTCTGGAAGGAAGGCTCTGTGAAGCAGCTCAGCTCACCGGGACCTCGCGGAGGGATCTGCGAATTCTGAACCTTTGCCAGGTGCTCCCGGGCCATCGTCTCCCAGTTGGTGTATATCTGAGCTGAAGTGTCAGGGGTCATTCCATGGGAGCGAAACTCTGCGTCAATCATATCAGCAAGCTGCTCCACCATTTCTTTTCTCTTCTGTTCCGGCATGGGAGTCAGACTGCCGGATTCGGCGGCTTTTATGGCAACCTGATGAAGCACAGGCCTCAGCTCTCCGGATGCATTCAACGTTGCCAGCATCTGGATCATTTCGGCTTCTGCCTGTGGATCGTTCATTATTTTACCCAGATATGCCTCAAGCTGCTTTACCAACTCAGCATTATTGCCAGCACCGGCTCCCTGAGTCGGAACGTTTCCCTGAGCGGCGCCGGCTCCCTGCGTCGGAGTCTTTTCCGGATCGGCAGGGACAGATGGATTGGGAATCTCAGCTTCGCCGTGTCTTTTAATCGCCGCCTCTCTGCCCGGCCTGACCTCATCAGAAACTATATCAGGCTCTTCCCTGCGATCTGATGACGGCTGCACAGGTATCGATCCGGAAGCAGGACTGTTCAACGGTGATGAAGGTATTATCATAACTTCAGACTCCTTGTTTACGCAGATTTGATGCGATATGCCATACTGACGTACGTTGCTGATTTCATAAAGCTGCCGTCAGTTACACTTGTCTTGATAATTATATCACATACGATAATACAGGAGCAACAGAACCTCAGGTGGCTTCAGCTCAGATAGATTATCACGGCCTGACCTTTATCTGCAGCAGCCGTCATAAATATTCTCAGCTTCTCGAAATGCTCATAGAGATATTCAAAAGGGTCCTGACTCCTCGGATCCTTCTTCCATATTCTGGGATATATATCAATCTCCATCATCTTGTCAGGGTTGAAGTTCTTTCCCAGAGTCTCCTGTGTCAATATTGACAGCGCCTTTGAATACTCCTTCACCTCATGTGGCCGCAGAGCTCTTACAGGGCCGTGTCCCAGATCGATTTCGTCTATCTGAGCACCACCCTTCAGCAGGTAGCAATGGGGAGGATTACCCTCATTCGGCGTATCTGTGAGCAGGAACTGGATTCCCTGCCAGGCCATGTCGAGGTCGAGATGGTTCATCTGCGCTCTGGCATCCTGAGAGCCGGCCTGCATTGACGGGGGTTTCCTGAAGGCTGCAAATATGCGGGAGATAATACCACCCTGTGCTCCGCTGCCAGGTGCTCCGCTGCGCGGTTTCCCTTTACTGTAGAGTAAATCAACCAGAGAATAAGGCTGGGATAAGAACTGTATGAGCTGTACCTCGCTCACTGTAAGCAGGTGTAAAATAATCGCCATCTTCTGGCCACCTTCTTCCTGTATCTTTGAATTATATAAGTGCCGTGTTACAGTATATCTTTCCGAAAGCTGTTATGCTTGAAACCAATATGTCAAGCCCCTCTCCCGCATATGCTCAGAAACGTATGGGCTCTGAAAAATATGGTCCAGGCCATTGATCGCGTGGCGACATGAGGTCTGGATAAAAGCGCGGGAATGTCGGATCTATGGGGATATTCGCAATATCCAGAACCATTACTGCCAGAGCGTGAGCGCTGTCTGCAGGAACAGGGTCTCCTGAAGCACCTTTTGGAATTACAAGGGAGACAGCTTTTTCCAGATCCACACGCGCCATCGAGGGAGCAATAAGGCAGTATCCTCCTCCAAACCGGACAGGGCTGTCAGGCAGTGATGCAATCGCTTCTGCAGCAAGCTCGGGCTTTGCAAGCGAGGCGCCAACTGCCGCTTCCAGAATCAAATCGGCACGGAGGCGCTTCCCTACATCTCCGCTCATCAGATACTCTTTTTTTGCAGATTCCAAAGCCTCTTCCGGATCTCTCATAGCCCACCCGCGATAAATGCAGCGCTTGGCATTGACAATCCATTCCATCGACTTTATCCTGTTTGCCAGTTTCAGAGCGCTCCTGGCATCCTTTCTTGCCAGAATGCCGAGAGCGGTCCCTGTCATATGGTAATGGGATTCTGGATTTTTCTGTGAAAAAAGAGAGTTGATGAGTGCGACAGAGGCCTGACAGGACCATTCGGGATGAAAGGCATTCAGGGATCTTGCGGCATAAAAGGTAGCAAAGTGTACAGCTGAAAGCTCTCCGGACAGAAACTCCTTTTTCCATCTATTTTTAATCGCCGTGGTGAGGATCTCAGGAGAATTATCCGGGTAGTGTTTTGCCATGAAGGCCATCATGGTAAATGCCTTGTCTTCCGGCAGCGACGTGCATGAGCGGTTGATAAATTCCATATAGCTCTCAATAAGTTTGTCACCGTCTTTGCGATCTCTCATGAATTTGACAGGCAGCGCTGATGCTTCAAAGGAGGCAACTTCATATTTGCCCTTCAATCCTGTAACGCTGTTCATGATCTCGCCGGCTTTTTTCCCGTCATCGTTGAGATAGGCTCTTAAAAGCGCACCGATGAGCAGGGTGGGATCGGCTATAAAATTTTCTTCAGTAGAAAAAGCAGCCATCTCCAATGCTTTTTTCCATTCCTGTCCAATACTTTTCAGATCACAGGCTGCCAGAAGCAGAGTGGCGTCACCTGGCATTGCGGAGGGATCGACCATCGCTGCCGCAAGCATGAAATCTTTTTCGCTGTTGACTTTCATCACTTCAACGACGGTACTCTTCAACTCTCTGTCACCCTTTTCTCTGCACAGCTCTATGAATCTGTCCCTGTCACTTCCTTTCAGGATACGCATCATCAGCATGGCTGTTCCTGTCTCGACAGATTGGTCTGTGCCGCCTTTATGAAGGGTATCGAGTTTTTCAAAGAGCTCGATACCCTGTGCAGGATCACATACTGTCAGGGCTCCTACTACGTCCCGCACTGCAGCAGACCACTTAAGACCTGAAGGGGCATCACTGTCTTTATGATTATTCAGAGAACTTTCAAGTATTGACTGAATTCTTTTCAGTTTTGCATTGGCTCCTGAGTCCTCACTTGCCGGAATTCTCCTGATACTGGTGCATGAGAGGCCCAGGCAGCATGTGCAGAGTATGGCTATAACAGACAGGGAATGTGTTTTAAGCATCTATTTTCACCTGGCATTAAAAGTTTCAGACAATCTGGAATAAAGGCCTGCTTCTGTCTTTTCTCTTCTTTTCAAGCCGGGAAGTGATAAATCCTCTTGGTGAGCAGGATACATCGGTGCAGCATTGCTGTATGGAGGCAGATAATCTTACTTCCCACCGAAGATGCGCTTCCAGAAGGGATTACCCTTTTTACCGTCCTTTGAGTCAATTGATTTCAGGAAATCAGCCGCTTCCTTCTGTCCCTTTTCTTCAGCCCAGGCCATAGGTGTCTTGCCGTCTGAGGTTTTAGCATTCGCCAGAGCACCTTTTGCCATAAGAAGTTCCAATGTTGCCATATGGCCATTCTGCGCAGCTTCATGGAGAGGTGTCTTGCCATATTTATCCTGGCTGTTTATATCCGCACCTTTTGAGATAAGGAGTTCTACCAGTTTGTTCTGCCCGGACTGTGCAGCCAGATGGAGTGGTGTATCGCCGATTCCGCCCATTGATTTTATATCTATCTCTGCGCCTTTTGATATTAAGATCTGTGCCGGAGCTGTCTGTCCATATTTTGACGCACAATGGAGCGGCGTCAATCCAAGATTATCCTGGGCATTGAGATCCGCTCCCCTGGAGGTAAGGAACTGAGCCACTTCAGGGAAACCTGCAATGGCTGCGTGATGAAGAGCCGTTCTGCCCTCCTCATCGCGCTCATTTATATTAATCCCTCTGGACAGGAACTCAGAAACAGTATCGATATCGTTTCTTCTGACTGCATCGTAGATATCGCTGAAGGCATCCCTGCTGCGAAGATATTCGCAGGTTTCACTGCGCTCCTTCCTGATGGCCAGTGAGAGAGGAGTCCTACCTTCGCTGTTGAAGGCGTTTATATCGGCCCCGTTGGCGAGGAGATACTGGACAACTTCTGTCTGTCCCTCCTGTGCGGCAAGGTGTATCGGCATGTTTCCGTCCTTGTCGCAGGCATTGATGTCTGAGCCTTTCGCGATCAGAACCTCGCAGATGTCTTTGAAGCCGAGCTTTGCAGCTTCATGAATGGGCACTCTGCCGAAGAGCGAGTCCCTGAATGAGATCAGCTTGGGCTTTTTTGTAATCAGGGCATCAACCGCTGCAGCTTTCCTCTGACCTACGGCATCGAAAATGTCTTCAATATTAAAATCCATTCCCCAATTCCCCCTTTTGAAGTATTGGATATACCCTGTCTGATAAGAATTTCTCTGTATGGCGGAAAGCCCCTCCAAGAAGTCAGTCCGCTTCGTTGATAATTGGAAAAGTGTTCCATCATCCCCCATTGAAGAGAGATGCCTCACGTGAGAGGCTCATCTGCCGGATGGGCATTAACGTTGTCACGGCGGCGTTTATCTCCTCCTGTAAGGGAGAGGAGAGGTTTTTCCCAGAGAGAGTAGAATTATACAAAAAGTGCAATTGACGCCGCCTACCCTCGCAGAGGGGCAGTATACCTGATACTGTTGCAATAATCACCATTTTCTGATGGTATTTTTTCAAAGCTTCACTATGATATTCAGCGCCTCTTGGATGGCGCATGTTATCTGAAAATGCTGTCATTTAAGACTTGAGGATCAGGAGGGAGTAAGGATGGAACGCTGGGAATACGAAATTGATACCTATCCGATAGAACAGGTTGTCGAAGGCATGAAAAAAGATGGTATAACAATCACCTGTGATCCACAGGGAATCTGTATCGCCAGGGAAATGCCTTCTGCCGGTATCGAGCCGATCGTTGCCCTTCTCAATCAGCGCGGGGCGATGGGATGGGAACTTGTTGAGACTCATTACAACTCTCAGTCTGTGGCGCTTGTCACCATCTGGAAGAGAAAAAAGGAATTCAAAGGGCTGGAGCACTAAAGGAGCCATCTATGGAAACACACTTTGTCCAGGACTGGGGCAGTCCTGAATTCATCGATCACGATCGTGCAATATACTCATATCTGGGAGAGGTAAGAAAACCAGGAGGAGTCTCTGCCGTCCCTGTATCGATAATGTCAAGCCCTGCAGGTCTTTCTACATATGACCGTGCTCTCGTGGGGCGCGACAAGGCCAGGGCCCTTGATGCCGCTTTCGGTGACTGGATCTATATGAGGGCGCCGGAATTCAAGGCATTGATTAATGAAGGACTTACCATTTCATGGGTATGCATACTCTTTGGAGCCCGCGCTTATAACTTTCTCAGGCATTTCCGGGATCACGTCAGTGCAGAATGCACTCCAGGCACAATCGTGCTGAAACAGCAGCGGAAGGAAAACCCGGCTTCAGAATGCGGGTGGGAGATTGCGTGCTGGGGATATGCGCCGGATTTTGACACTACGGCTCCTTTTTCTCCGATGAGCGATAACGAGAAGAAGAGCTATCCCTTTGTATCCCAGCAGCAAATAATTGCATCAAGGGGGATTGAATACTTTTCTGCTGATGTCCTGGTGATCGGTGAAGGAGCCGGTGCTTCAGGAGAAACACTCGAGTCAACGCTGCTGGATATCTTTGAGACTCTCAAGAACCATCGGAAGCCTCTCCCGCGTCATATTTACCTTTATATGAACTTCGGGAGCATACTGACAGCTCTCAGGGCTCATCGGGTATGCGAAAACTATGGAGTGAAGATGAGCTTTACATTCATGGGAAGCGCAATTGCAGTAAGCACTGAAGGAATACTGCCTGGGCTGCCATACACCGATCTTCCTCACCTTCACCACAAATCCATCACATTCAGGGAGCTTTATGAGACAGGCATCACTGCAGCCACAGACATGGATGGACAGCAGGTACGGCTTCGCTGCTCCTGTGGCGATGTCGGAGAGAGTCTTGATAATCCGGACCACTATCTCCTGCTGCTTGTGCTGGAAAATCTCATGCTGAGGATACCCCTTCACAGGGAAAACCTGATGCAGTATTATCGAAATCCTGAATTCAGAAATGCATTGAAGAGAGAGATAAGGCAGATTGAGAACAGACACGGCATCCGTCTTAAGAACACAAAAGGTGAGGCGATAGAGGATGTTATAGCCTGGCACGAGCAGAAGGGGGATCCTGATTTAACCCTCGACGGGACCGGCAGATGGACCACCGTGGATCTGCTCTGAAATCTCTTATGCACCTCATCGAGGACGGGCCGGCAAAGCTCACCGCAATATTACCTTAGGAGGCTGTACAGTGAACAACAGGCATCTGTTTAACTCATTTTTTATACTGCTGAAGGGAGCGGCTGCTTTCTGCCTTGTCCTTTTCTTTCTGGCTCCGTTGAATGTCCATCCGTCGCCCTTATCAGAAGCGCTGCCGGTGCTTGTTGCAGACCCCGAATCAAGGGACACCCCGGATATCCGGAACTTCAGGGTCATGACTGATGAGTTCAGAAGAAATACAGAGCTCCGGCTTCCTTCCCGGGAAGGGCTGTCAGAGCTCAGAGTCTCCGGAAGCTCTCAATTTTCATCAGAAGGGCTCTGTATGATAAAAGAGAAGCTTGCCGGAAAAAAGATTGTAATCGTCGATCTCAGAGAAGAGTCGCACGGATTTATAAACGGTGTGCCTGTGAGCTGGAGAGGCGTCCACAACTGGACGAATATGGGAAAACCTCTTGCTTTCATAGAAGATGATGAAAAGTCCCGTCTTCTGGCTCTGAAGAAGGCAGGAACTGCAAAGATCTCCTGGATCATGAAAAAGGGAGATAGAGAAGAGTATGTGGAAGAATCAATCACTGTGAAGGATGTAATGACCGAGCAGGAGCTCTGCAAATCGATGGGAGTGGAGTATCTCCGAATACCGGTGAGTGATCATCTGCTCGCCTCAGATCCCAGGATCGATTATTTCATCCGGTCCTATTGCTCACTTCGGGATGACAGATGGCTTCATTTCCATTGCAAGGCAGGGAAGGGCAGAACTACCACTTTTATTGCCCTCTGTGACATGATGAAAAATGCTAAGAGAGTTACGTGCGATGATATTGTAAACCGACAGATGCTGCTGGGTGGCATCAGCCTCTTTTCTGAGGAAAATCCTGAAAACTGGAAATATGCTCCCAAAAGGATGAGGGCGGTCTTTACGGCCAGGTTTCATCAATACTGCAGGGACAACAGCGATGGCTTCAAAACGCTCTGGTCTGCCTTCAGAGCTGACCAGGACAGGCTCTGATCACGAGAAGATCCCATCAAAATCTTCACGGTGCCGCATCACCGTGCAGGCGCCGTCAAGTCCGACAAGCACCCTGGCGGTGCAGGGAAATGAATTGGCGTGGGATGCAAAGAAGTGGGAAGAATATGCTCCTGTATCGTGTGTGAGCAGTATATCGCCTCTGGAAGGCCTGCGATCAAGTCTGGTTTTGTATCTGGTAAGCATATCGCCGGAAAAACACAGATTTCCCCCGATGAATGTTTCAAAGGGTATCTTATCTTTCATGAGATGATTTGAAGCTACTTCCCATCTGTTGGGGATGCCTTCGAGCATTGTATCGCAGAGGCTGGTGACTCCCATTTCAACTGTCACCATATTATGATGGCCTGCCACCTTTCTCACATGTGATACAACTGACATTGTCACTCCCGCGTCTTCCACAATGCTTCTGCCAGGCTCTATCGCGAGCATTGGCTCTCCCAGATCCTTCAATGCCTTTACTGCAGGAAGGGATTTCCCATTCACATTTACTGTGCCTTTCAGGATGGCTTCAAGCATCTCGGCCTTCGGGTATGGTGAATAGTAGCTCTCTCCCAGCCATCCTGATTCATCAGGAGTTCCATCTTCATTTGTTTCAAAGCATGCCGGACCTCCTCCCCAGCAGAAAATGCCTGAAGGATCTCCTTTCAGCTCAGCTCTGAAGCCTTCAGCGGTTCTTCTCTTCAGCTCCTCCCATTCCGGCCTGTCGAGATAGGAGACTGGAAAGCCTCCTCCTATATTCAGCATGGCGCATGAGCCCTGAAGGCTTTTCTGCAGATGTCCCATCTCGATCATCGTTCCCAGGACTTCAAGATATGGCTGGAGAGAGGTGATCTGTGATCCTATGTGGGTGTGGAATCCCAGAAACTGCAGATGATTGAAGGGAAGATGAGATGTGAGATATGACCGCAGCTCCGAAACCGGTGCGCCGAACTTTGTCCAGGCTCCTGCCGTGAAGACAGACTCTGAAGTAACTCTTCTGATGGAATATCCGGAGAGGCGCAGCAACACTCTCGGCTTCTTCCCGAGAGTGTGGGCTCTTGCCTCAATCAGCTCAAGCTCTTCGAATGAATCTGCCACAATGAGCATATCAAGCTTCAGAGCTTTGTCAATTAGAGAGTCTTCCTTGCAGTTGCCGTTCAGATCGATATTTTGAGGAGTTACACCTCCACGAAGGGCACACTCAGCTTCAAAGTGAGAGGTCACATCGGCTCCTGCGCCTTCCTGACTTATTGTTGAAAGAAGCGCAGGATGTGTATGTGCTTTAATTGCATATCTGATGCTGCTTCTGGGATAGTATTCGCCTGATACTCTTGAAAAGCTCCTTATGTTTTCCCTTACCTTTTCTGCAGAAAGCAGCATCAGAGGGAATCCATACCTCTCTCTCCATATCGAGAGAGGCGAGCCCATGATCATAATCTCATCAGATGATCTGTCTATCAACTCTAATCTGTGCACGTCCCTTTTTTCGACACGGTGTCTCTTTTCCCTCCAGAGAAGGGGTATTTCTCAGGAGCAAGAAGAATAGATAATCAGGAAAGGTGAGGGGAGGATTAATCATGATCAGGAGTATACTTGTTCCAATGGGGAACTCAATATTTTCACGCAATTCCCTGAAAGTCTCAGCGGCTATTGCCAACAGGCTTCAGGCGCGGCTCTCATTGCTCCATGTAAGGGATATCTCGAAGCTGAAGGATCTGATGCTTTCATACAAGGCTGTGGGATCTGTCTCACTGGATGTGCCGGTGATGACTCCTGCACAGGGTGAGTTTCATCAGGTAGAGGCAGAGTTGGAGAAGGAAAAACAGATCGTTCTGAAATACTATGATGAAATAAAGCCGCACTTGACCACAGATTTTAAATTCCTGGAGGCTGAAGGTGAGGTCCCGGATGAGATCCTGAAGCTCATCCCTACTGTTGATCTTGTAGTGATGGCAAAAGTATTGGCTAACAAGGGAGACTGCACCGATGTCAGCGGAGCGATAATGAAGGTGGTGCAGCATACCAACAAGCCTCTTCTGGCGTTATGTGAAGACAGGGAGATTGGCGGACACGCGCTTGTTGCATACGATGGCTCAAGAAGCGCCAATAACGCACTCAGAGTGATAGGTGATCTGTCTGTGTTTTTCAGCAGGATAACTGTACTGACGGTGAAAAAGACAAAAGAGGATGCTCTTCCTGTGCTGGAAGAGGCATCGCGATATCTGGAGCCTTATAAGCTTGAAGTTGAGGCCGTTCACAGAACAGGACACATTATGGAGCAGATACTGGAACTCTGTAATGAGCGTGATACATCGCTCATATTCATAGGAGGATACGGCGACAACAGGCTGAAGGAGATGCTGATAGGGTCAGTCACAGAGCAGATACTAAGGCACACGACCATTCCTGTGCTGCTGTGTAACGGATAAATGTCCCGGTATCTGCTTAAAGATCTATAACCATTCCATCTGTGGCAGCCTTGATGTCAATTCCTGTTTCGTTGCTTAAATTACGTGCCAGATATGAAGGGTCCTCCTTCAGCATGGTCATTCCGAAATGTGTCAGAATGACTCGCTCCGGTGACAGAGCAGTTACGATCGCCTTCACATCGGCAAAGCTGAGATGCAGTATCTCGCTCTTATCAGGGAGAGGAGGGAAGCGGACCACGTTCATCACCAGCGTGTGAATGCCCCGGTAACTCTCCAGAAGAGAGGGGAAGTATCGGGTGTCAACCATAAAGGCAAGCTTTTTTCCATCATTCTCGAACGTGATTCCATATGTCTCAACAGGATGTTTGTGGGCGATAGAGGTTTTGAATGACAGATCACCTATACTGAAGTTTCCATCAGGTTTGAGTGTTATTATATCGTCAAGAAAGCCGCGCAGATACTTCAGCACGACTGCGTCGTCACCGTACAGGCAGTCTCCGGGGGCATAGAGAACTCCTTTCTTCTCGAATCCACCAAAGGTCATTGCATCGATCAGAATATTGACATCGTTGGAGTGATCAATATGTGAATGGCTCAGAATCAATGCATCCAGAGAGGAAATATCTATCGGCGGTCGGGAGCGGGAGCAGCGAACCAGTGAACCAGGGCCGGGGTCCAGTATGATCCGCTTCCCTTTAAGAGAGATGAAAACGCCTCCGGATGCTCTCAACTGTCGTGATACGACATACCGTGCTCCTGCGGTTCCCAGAAATTTTATAAAATCTCTCTTCTTCATCATGCCACTTTTAATCATCTGTGTGTTAAAATCCTCCATATGTTTTTTCCACTTCGGCAGAAGGAGAGGACAGAAGCTTCCAGAATTCACAGAAGGAAGATTATGGCAGTATGTATGCTTGATCTGTACGCCAGTATAACGAAAAGGAGAGGCACAATGGTTCATCCGGAGATTCTCTTTACAGCAGTAAACAGTGGGAATGTCATTCTGGTCAGGTCGATTCTGGGAGAAGAATCAGCCCTCATAAACAATCGCGACGACAGGGGATGCACACCTCTCATAGTCGCTGTTGAGCAGGATCACTTAGATACTGCCCGTTATCTTCTCGAAAAGGATGCAGATGTCAATGCCCGAGACAATGAAGGCTACAGCGCCCTCCACGTCGTGCGTTCACTTGATATGGCCGTGCTTCTCATATCTCACGGAGCAGAGGTTAACACTGCTGACAACTATGGACTCACTCCGCTTCATAATGCCGTGCTTGAAGGATATAGAGAAATAGTTGAAGTGCTTATCGAGCACGGTGCCGATGTCAATTCAATGGAGGATAAAGGCTTTACGCCTCTCAAGATGGCTGTGGAATATAGGCTTCCTGACATTGAGATGCTTCTCCGACGTCACGGAGCTCGCTGATGTGTCATTTTCCTGCGATCTTTATCTGGCTCCCTTTGCTGTTAGGAGCCGGACGACTTCATCGTGTCCTCTTGATCTGGCAAAGTGAAGGGGTGTCAGACCTCCCCGGTTCGGTATATTCACCCCGGCATCAAACTGCAGAAGAAGCTTCACTGCTTCCGTGTCACCCCTTCCGCAGGCGAGATGAAGGGCAGTGTAGCCGCAGTCGTCCGCATTCACCGGAGCGCCGTTGCAGAGAAATATCCTGATAATCTCAATGTGCCTGTATATGAGAGCGATATGAAGCGGTGTATGTCCCTGGGCATCTGCATTGCTGAGAGATGCATCATCTCTCAGCAGCATCTTAACGATCTCCACGTTTCCGATCTGTGCGGCAGTATGCAGAGGTGTCACGCCGGATTTACTTGCATCTCTGATATCAGCTCCGGCATTGAGAAGAGCTCTTATAACCTCTACCGCACCGGCAGATACAGCCTCATGAAGCACAGACACATTATAGCTGTCGCAGGCTCTGGAGTCGGCACCGTGTCTCATGAGAAGCTCTGTCACTGCGAGGCTGCCAGCCGAGCAGGCCAGATGGAGTGGTGTCTGGCCGTCTCTGTCACGTATATCCACGCGGGCTCCGCCTTCAATGAGAGACAGGGCGGCTTCGTGCCGCCCCTTTGATGCCGCGTAGTGCAGAGGTGTCTGAAGCCATTTATTCCTGCTGTTAACGTCGGCATTTTTGCCGAGAATGAAGTTCACAATGTCTGTATGTCCTTCCCATGCGGCAAGATGCAGTGCTGTCATCCCGGATTCATCCGCCTCTTCCATGAGCCCAGGCTTCGCCTGCAGTATCAGCTTCAGTTTTTCGATGTTGCCGTTGGATGCGGCCTTCTGCAGTTCTTTTACGGTCATCTCCACCTGATTAAGAGTATCCTTTGCAATTCTGCCAGCAGTTCTGAAATCCCTCGAGCTTCAGGAAAGACTTGTTGTATTGTCTATGATAACCGTTCGAGCAGTAACTCCACTGTCACATTGTCTATACGTGTTGATCTATCAGAATTGAGTTTCCATCTGGATCAACAATCATGAAGCTGGCCGGGCCGGTAGATTTTTCGTCTGCTTCTGTAATCATTTCTATGCCGCGATCTTTGAGCTGGCGCTGTAATTCTCGAACGTCCGTGAACTCTCTGAGCTGCTGGGCATCACTGCTCCAGCCCGGATTGAAGGTTAGAATGTTCTTATCGAACATGCCTTGAAAAAGTCCGATAGCGTGGTCACCGTTCTTCATAATCAGCCAGTTCTGTGATTGATCTCCTGCGAAAACTTTAAAACCCAGCTTTTCATAAAAGAGTTTCGAAGCCTCGATATCTTTCACAGCCAGGCTGACAGAAAAAGCTCCCAGTTCCATGATTACCTCCTTCATTGTGTTAATTGCATTTACGATCTCACTGCACTTTGGGGTGACCCTATGCTTCTGGTAAATTTTCGGGAGTCCTTAAGGTGGATCCTGGATTTTCTGAAAGGTTGTTCCTGAACATTGCCTTCTCTTCTATTCGATGCCTCATGATAGGACTCCTCCAGCCATTGGTGGAACACGGCGAAAGGGAAGTTGAGGCTCTTGCGAGAAATGAGATTCAGGCCTAAGCTTCACAAAAATAGAATGGAGCTCGAGGCTGTATTGAATAATTCACTCTCTTGCTGTCAGGAAAGGAGCCCTCGATGCCGCCCACACTCACCGGGATTCTGCAGGATAAATTCACGCTCAGACCGGCTCTGGTCGAGAATATGATCAGGTTCTATGATGAAAAAGCCACTATTCCATTTGTTGCCCGATACAGGAAAGACCAGACAGGCAATATGGACGAGGTGAAGGTCGCTGAGGTCTATGATGCGATAAAGTACTTCAACGAGCTTTTTGCCCGCAAGGCTTATGTGCTTGAAGAAATTGAAAAGAAGGGGAAGCTGACTGAAGAGTTGCGTCTGAAGATAGAAGGGTGCCTCGACGCGAAGCTGCTTGAAGATCTCTATCTCCCATACAGGGAGAAGAAGAAGACAAAGGCAGAAAAGGCCCGGGAGGCCGGACTCGAGCCTCTCGCGTTGATACTGCTTTCATTATCAGATGAAGGCGATCCGCTGAAAAGGGCAGAGGAGTTCCTGAACGCCGAGAAGGGCTATGGCACAGTGGAGAAGGCTGTTGAAGGAGCGCTTTACATTATAGCCCAGCAGGTGCTCGAGGCGGTCAATCTGATGGATGACTTCCTGAAAAGTTCATTCTCAGATGGAGTTCTTCATTCATCCAGAAAGAAAGGATATCTCGGCGAAGATACGCGCTTTGAAGACTATTACGAATACAGCGAGCTGATCTCGCAGCTCAGAGTCCCAAGGAATTCTCACCGATATCTTGCTATCATGCGAGGTGTTAACAATAACGCCCTCTCTGTAAAGTTCGAGATCGATGACGGCCGCCATCTTCACTCCCTGATGATGCGTTTCATAAGGAAAGAGCACTATTACAGGGAATATCTGGAAAAGGCTGTAACACTTGCATATGAAAACTATCTTCGTCCAGCCCTGGAGACCCGTATTCATGCCGATCTGAACGAATCTGCAGAAGATGAGGCCATCAAGGTCTTTGCAGGGAATCTGGAAGCACTGCTGATGGCGCCGCCTATTCCATACCGGAGCGTGCTGGCTCTGGATCCGGGAATAAGAAAAGGCATCAAGACAGTTGTGCTGGACAAGGATGGAAGCTTCAGGGAGAACACTGTATTGCATATACGGACACCTGAAGAGATCAGCAGGAGTGGGGCTCTTCTTCAGAGCCTGGTTAAAAAGCACGGAATCGGGGCCATAGGAATAGGAAACGGCACCGGTGCCCGTGAGGCAATGACATTTGTCAAGCAGGCCCTCAAAGATGACCTGAAAGACATTATCGTCACCATGGTGAACGAATCCGGTGCATCGGTATACTCCGCATCTGAAATAGCCAGGGCCGAGTTTCCAGACCTGGACGTGACGGTGCGGGGAGCAATTAGCATTGGGCGGCGGCTTCAGAATCCTCTGGCAGAGCTTGTCAAGATCGATCCGCGCTCTATCGGTGTAGGTCAGTATCAGCACGATATAGATCAGAAGAAGCTTAAAGAGTCGCTGGACAGAGTCATCGAGATCTGTGTAAACAGCGTGGGAGTTGATCTCAACACCGCGTCTTATGCGATTCTGACCTATGTTTCAGGACTTTCAGAAAGAGTATCAAAGGAGATCATTCAGTTCCGGAAGGCTCACGGTTTTTTCCGGAAAAGGGAATCGATCCTGTCTGTGAAAGGCATAGGACCCAAGGTCTTTGAGCAGTGTGCAGGCTTTCTGATAGTCCGGGACGGTGAGAACCCTCTCGATGCCACCAGGGTTCATCCTGAAACATATCCTGTTGTGATGAAGATTGCACGTGATTATGCTCTGAAGGCCGATCAGGTAATCGGGAACAGAGAGATACTCGCGAAGCTCGACAGGAACAGCTACCTTACTGACGGCTGCCAGATGCACAACCTGACAGCCCTTATTGAAGAGCTGTCAAACCCTCTGAAAGATCCGCGCAGGAGCTTTGCCGGCATGTCATACAGAGATGATATACAGTCGCTGGAAGACCTTAAAGAAGGGATGATTATGGAGGGTCGTGTCACCAATGTCACCAATTTTGGTGCTTTTATCGACATAGGTGTTCATAATGACGGCTTGTGCCATGTCTCGCAGCTGGCAGAGCGTTTTGTTCGTGATCCCAGGGAGGTTGTCACAGTTGGCGATGTAGTTAAAGTTAAGGTGCTGACTGTAGACAGGGGCAAACACCGGATTTCCCTGAAGCGAATACAGCAGTGAAAAGGCGCAGCCGTATGCAGCTTTAAAAGCTGATTCCGGGATGTTTTCAACATTTCAGGTGAAAACAGCAATGAATTTGCATGGCCACAGGGTAAATGATAAAAGATGTGGAAACTATAAGTTGAAGGAGGTGAGAGTATGGCCTGCGGTAAAAAGGGTTCCGGCTCCAAGGCTGAAAAGCCTGCAAAGAAAAAAGAAGAGAAAAGAGAGACCAAGAAGGCTAAAAAGTAACAATCTCACTGTTAATTCGCAGGTTATAGAAATGGAAGTCTGCTTTTTAGGAGGCCGGGCCGTAAATTCATATATTACCACTAGAGAGGTGAAAAATGGCAGAAAAGAAAAAGGAAGTAAAGAAAGAAGCGAAGAAGGAAGAAAAAGATGTGAAAAAGGCAGAAACAAAGCCTGAAAAGAAAGCTGCAACGCCGAAGGAAGTTGTTATGGAGGAAGATGATTACGAGTTTGAGGAAGGGACTGAGACTTATCTGCAGTGCGAAAAATGTGGACTCATCGTTTCCGTTGCTGATGAATGTGAGTGTGATAACGACCACGATATACTCTGCTGCGGCGTGGCAATGAAGGAGCTTCCGGAGAGCAATGTGGGCGACATGTACAAATGTTCCAAATGCGGCATGTCAGTTATAATTGAAGATGACAGCAACTGCTCAGGCACCTGCAAGCTATCATGCTGCGGGAAAACCATGGTTCTCTGCGACGAATATTAATAACTGAGCAGGCCCTTATATGATGCAGGAATACTCGAGGCCGGTGCCGGTGAACCGGCCTTTATCTTTTCCAGAAGGGAGCGCTGATGGCTCACAGCGCATCAGGAGATCTGACTCGGTTCCTCCTGCGCCCTGTCGTGGACGTTCCACGTCAGGGAGAGCAGAACAACCGACACTACGGCGGCGGCAATAAGGACTATGAATCCGTTATCCCAGCTTTTCTGGGCAATTACGCCGATTCCAGCCTCCGCTATTATTCCGCCAATATATCCAAAAAGGCCTGTGAATCCGCCTGCAGTCCCTGCAGCTTTCTTAGGCACCAGATCGACTGCCGAGACGCCTATCAGCATGACAGGGCCGTAGATGAGAAAGCCTATCATGAAGAGTGCGAGTGAATCGAGCCAGTAATTGCCTTTCGGGTTGAGCCAGTAAAGCATCAGCGCACCTGTGACGATTGCCATGCATATTACCATCACCGGAGAGCGCCTTCCCCTGAAAAAGCGGTCGCTCACCCATCCGGTGAGCAGCATTCCCGGAATTCCCGCGCTTTCATAAAGGACTGACTGCCAGCCTGAATGAGCGATGGTGTATCCCTTGACCTCTGTAAGATAGGTCGGGGCCCAGTTCAGAACTCCATAGCGCACCATATACACCAGCACGTTCGCAAAGGCCAGGATCCAGAGAAATCTGTTGCTCAGCACGAAGTTCAGCAGTATCTCCCTTGCCGAAAGCTCTCTTTCCCTGTCATCGACTGCGACAGGGGGGTAGTCGTGTTTGAACTCCTCAATGGGAGGAAGGCCTACCGACTGGGGGGTATCCCTGAGCAGCACTATCACCAGCACTCCTGTTGCAATAACGACTATTGCAGGAAAATAAAAGATACTCTTCCAGGAGATAAAAGCTGCCACAGCCAGAGTGGCAAGAGCAGGCGCCAGCATGCCTCCCACATTGTGGGCAGTGTTCCATATCGCCATCTTGGTGCCTCTCTCCCTGTCTGAGAACCAGTGTGTCATGATTCTGGCGCAGGGAGCCCATCCCATACCCTGGAACCATCCGTTGGCAAACCAGAACGCAGCCATGAAAAAGACTGAGGGGAGGAATCCGAAGAAGATGTTCACAAGACCTGAAAGAATAAGCCCGGTCCCCAGGAAGTAGCGGGGATTTGACCTGTCTGAGACGTTCCCCATGATGAATTTGCTTATCCCGTAAGCCATCATCATCATTGAGGCTATGAGGCCTACTTCGCCTTTGGAAAAGCCCAGGTCATTGATGAGATATGGCTTTGCCATGGAAAAGTTGTTTCGTGTAATGTAGTATCCTGCATAGCCTGTGAATATGGACAGCATCATCTGAAAGCGGTATCGCCGGTACGTGGAAGGGATCTCCGATTCAGGCATGCGCTCTATGTGCTGAGGCGGCTTGTATATATCCAGAAACCTTTTAAGCATGTATGATCTCCCTGGCAGATGAAAAGTTGATAAAATAAAAAAAGAGTGGCAGATGAATCATAGTATCATTCCACTCTGATAAATTCAATGCTGTTATATCTTATCCATGTCTATCGTCAAGGTAATCGGAAAATGATCCGAGCCTGGCGAGCGAACAATCTTTGCCGAGTCCGGCACCACTGCTTTTGAAAGCTCCGGAGATACAAAGATGTAATCAAATTTTTTGTTGGCAGCTTCGTGTGAGACTTCCTTTGTGCCAGCCATCGGATCGACAAGCTGTCCCGGCCCTTCCTGTGTAAAAGTTTTTATTGCTCTGGTGTCCGGGTTTGTATTGCAGTCTCCGGCAAGCACATAGAGCTTTGAAGGCATGCTCTTTGTCTCTTCCTGGATTATTTTCCTGATTTCCTGAGCCTCTGCCGTTCTCATATTATCGGCTTTTGCGAGCTTGTCGGCAGATTTTGCGTCTTCTCTGCGGAAGTAGGGATCCGCTTTCAGATGCACATCGTAGAAGGCAATGGGATATCCGCCAACGTTTATTTCAGCCATCGGAGCATCGCGCAGGAACTTTCCAGGATCTTCCCTTCCCTCGACCGGGAATTGCGCATCCCTGTGGGATACTGTATTTGTTATCGGGTATTTACTCAGAATACCGAGCTGACGATTCTGGCTGTCATTGGTCTGAAAGAACTGCTGATACTGGTATAATCCCTTGGGGATGTTGTTTTGTGTAAATGAATTGAGATCTTCCTGGGAAGAAACTTCCTGCAGCAGGACAACATCACCGTTCATATCACCTATGGTCTTCCCCAGGTTCTGAAGCTTTTCTTCCCGTGCCTTTTCGGCTTCAGGGCTTTTACCGAGGTCGCGGCCAAGCGCTTCCAGATTATATGATACAAGCTTGAGATGCGGCGGTATATTTGGAGATATTCCAGGCATGCTTTTAATCTCGCTTTCTGATCAGAATATATATTCTCCCACTTTCATCTTAATTGTAGCATGAATAAAGGCCATTCATGTTGCCAAATTGTTAACAATCAGACAGGCAGGCGCTTATACTCACCAGCATAACAAACTGCAGCATTCTAAATTGCCAAATAAGCGTTGATAGATGATTCCAGAAGTTTTGACAGTGCAATTTATAATGCGCGTTTGTATATAATGCGCGTTTGTATAAGCTCTTTTCACTCTGAGGTCAGGCGCAGTGAATGTACTTCTCCACCAGATTTCTGATGTCTTCCTCCTTGCCGTAGAGCTCTTCACTCAGCACAATGTCGTTGTAGCTTCTGAGCTTTCTCAGCGTATCATCTATGACGTTGGATGGGAAGACGCTTTTGCTCTCATATATGGACCTGTCATCTTCAAGGCAGTCGGCAGATTCACTGCACGATGACGGAAGGCGCTTGAGCTCACTGTGGAGTGTTGAGTCTCTCTGATTAAATATGTTGACATCGATGAGAAGCTTTCTGGCAAGCTCCAGCGGATTCTCCAGCTCAAATCCGTAACGTGCGGCAACTGCCAGGGCTGCCAGGAGCAGGTAAACATCGGCAGAGCCGTCACTGCCGCGATATTCTACTGTCTGCCCGCTTTCGTCATGACTGTATTTTTCCTTCTCATTCGGATTGGCATCGTGCATCATGCTTCTGCTGTGAAGCCATCCCAGAGGCACTCTGACCAGAGCCGAGCGGTTCCGCTCGCCCCAGCATATACAGACAGGCGCCTCCTGATGAGGCACCAGCCTGAGATATGATACTGGAATAGTGTTCCCGAAAGCGGTAATGGAGGAAGCCAGGCTGAGGTATCCTGCAATCATCCTGTGAGCCACGTCATTGAGGGTTCTGTCAGTTATCAATGCGTTCTTTCCGTTTTTCATCAGTCTGGTATGGATGTGGAGACCGCTTCCGGCATGGCCTAATGCTATCTTGGGGGCAAAGGTTACTGTCACGCCGTGGGCCTGTCCTATCATCCTCAGCACCCACTTGGCAATCAGGAGCTGATCTGCCGCATCTTCAAGAGCCACAGGGAGAAATTCTATTTCGTGCTGCTCCATGCAGTTGTTCTCAGTGAACAGATAGCCGTTTTCCGTGTGGCCGTACTTGATTTTTCCCCCTGTCTGGACTATGGCCTGCATGGCTTTTATTCTGAGATTTTCCCCCTTCGAGAAGGGAGATGATTCGTGATAACCTCTCCTCACTGTACCTGGATAAAGACTCTGTGGGCCATAGAAGGTGTAGTATTCAAGTTCTCCCATGGCCTCCATTGTATATCCGGTAGTTATTCTGAGGGCCTGCTGCGCGGCTTCCACTATGTGCTCCGGAGAGCCTGCAAGCTTTGTGCCGTCGTGAGTATAAAATGAGCACAGTACATCGACTGTCGGTATCTCGCAGAAAGGGTTGACATATGATGTCCTGAACCGCGGAACAACATAGAGATCGCTCGATGAGGGGTCGATGGATGTAAAGAGGCTGGAGCCATCCACGCGCTCTCCACCGGAGAGCAGTCGATCGAGTTGAGCCTTATCGGTAATAGAAAAATTCAGAGTTTTGAGCTTCCCATCGCCGCCGGGATAGCGGAAGTTGACCATCTGTACCTCGTTATCCTCTATGAATCTTATCAGATCAGCCTTGGTGAATTCCTGGCGCGGCTTTTTCAGAAACCTTTCGATTTTGTGAGGGCTCAGTTCATAAGCTTCCGAAATCATAGTGTAACTCCTGTCGTTAAATATTGTATTCACGTGAACACTGCAGCGATACAGAGCGAGAGCCGGTATTTCCGCCTCCATCTCATATTTCAAAGCTGTGGGCACATATCGGCGAAAAAAAACAGATCTATCTCATCCGGTCTATCTTCGCTCTGCAGAAATGTATTCCTCTTCAGGTAATGCATTCATTTTGAGTTGCTCTTTACAATGACTGGCAAGGAAGGGTCTGCGAGGCATTTCCACGAAATTTCTGGGTAATGGAGACACATAAAGTGATGGATGTCATTATTTGGTATACTTGAGAGAAGCGAGGTGCAGCGTTGTATTCATCGTTAATCAGGAGTCTGATGCCACGTCTGTTTTTACTGCTCGTGACAGTTATGGTATTCTGTTCGTCCTCTCCCTCCCCGGCCTCTGATATTCGAGCGCTCTATGAAGCCATCAATCAGGATGATCTTGAGCAGGTGAAGTCTCTGATCTCAGCAGATCCAGGTCTTGTCAATGCCTGCACTGATGAAGGTTTGACGCCGCTTCATCTGGTCACGAACGGAGGGTCAAAGGAGATGGCGGCTCTGCTGCTTCTGAAAGGAGCTGTCATAGATGCCGAAGACAATCAGAAGCGGACTCCTCTTCACTGGGCTTCATACTATGGAAATCTGCCTGTCGTGAAGCTGCTGGTCGAGAAGGGGGCCGGAATATCTTCCAGAAGTGAAGACGGCTGGACGCCTCTTCACGCCGGAGCAGTTCAGGGGCATCTGCAGGTGGTGGACTACCTTCTGGGCAGAGGCGCCAATATTGCTGCAAAGGCCGGCAACAAATGCACGCCGCTTCACTTTGCTGCTGAAAACAACCACAGTGAAATTGCCGGACTTCTCATTGTAAAAGGCTCGGACATCGATGCCTTTGATGAAGACGGCTGGACGCCTCTTCACTGGGCTGTCAATGAAGGCTCGATCAGAGTGACTGAGCTGCTTCTTGCAAAAGGAGCTTCTGTCGACGTGAAAGATAAAAATGGCGAGACGCCTCTTCATCTTGCCTCTGAAGAAGGATACGCCGTTGAGATAGAGATGCTTTGCAATAAGGGGGCAAAGGCTGATGTGAAGAACCGGAAGGGCGAGACACCTCTTCACAAAGCGGTGAAGGCAGGCTATCTGGATGCTGCACAGAGTCTTATCTCAAAGGGTGCGCCGGTTAACGCCCGCGACCGGGGAGGCTCAAACCCCCTCCATCTGGCAGCAGGAGAGGGAAGGGTTGAAGTGATGCATCTGCTGCTCGCAAATGGAGCTGAGGCTAACGGGAAAGACAGGAAAGGGAACACACCTCTGCACCGTGCTGCAGTGAAGGGCCGGCTGGAAGCTGCAGAGCTCCTCATCTCAAATGGCGCAGTAGTCAATATGCGCAACTATGATAAAAGAACTCCGCTTTCCATCGCTGCTTCTCACGGGAGAAGGGACGTTGAGAAATTTCTCAGATCCTGCAGGGGAGTTGAATAGAACGGCCCGGCCTGAGTGATTTGAACAGCCGGCCCGGTGATTTGAACAGCTCTGCAATGCCCTGGCAGGTTGAGATGTTGCATTTTCCGGCAGGCTCACAGTTTCGGCTGCAGTTCTGTTCAGTCTGAAGGGCTTTTTGTTGTTCTTACAGAAATGATACATAACAGTATTGAAAGGAGCACGGATCAATGAACACCACACTCAGAAAAGAAAGATATCTGATGCGTAAAATGGCTTCAGCTCTCACGCTTTTTCCCATTCTGCTTCTTTTGTCATCCATAATATTCTGTTGGGCAGGGCCTGCTTCAGCGATAGACAGTCCTGCGCCGGCTGACGAAGACGAATCTAAGGTGATAGTGCTGCAGATCCCACTTCAGCTTATCGGAGATTATCAGCCGCTTGCAGAAAAAGAGGTGCGCGAGATCATTGAATCCAGCGTGGAAGAAGCCTTCCCCAATATTGATGTTGTTATTGCTGATCCTAACGATGATAAAACAAAAGGGATTGCTCTTTCCGGGGATATGGCCACGAGCGATGTCAGAAAGCTTGCAAAGGCTTATGGAGCTGATTTCACAGTCTGGGGAACTCTGAAATTCACCAGCTCACAGAAATCCGAGGTGATTCCATACAGCCCGGTAATTCAAACCAGGATTTCGATAGAGGCTGTAGAGGATCTGAAGATATACTCAACCAAGGATGCTCAGATAATCATCGATCAGCCGATGATACAGGCAAACAACGAAACAACCAGGGCCAATGAGATCTCCGAGACCTTCAGGGAGCTGGAGAAAACAATGGTCAGGAAATGTGTTAAAGACATTTCCGTAAATATGATGAAAGCAATAAAGAATAGCTTCTCCAATAAGAGAATATGACAGTAGTAAATACGAAATGAGGGGTTATGATGAAATCCAGAGTTTATTTTGCACCTCTTCCTGACGGAGCTCCACAGCAGTTTCAGGCAGAAGCCCTGCGAAAGGTGTACGATGCGTGCGGAGCAGAGAGCATGTTTTCAGAAAACGACTTTGTGGCCATTAAGATCCATGCAGGGGAAAAGGGCAACGTAACACACATGAAGCCATTCTTCATAAAGCAAATTGTCGGCCGGATCAGGGAAAAAAGCGCATATCCGTTTCTTACCGAGACATCGACGCTTTACAAGGGAGAGCGTGAGAATGCCGTCAAGCATCTTATGCTTGCTCACCAGAACGGCTTCGGAATTGAAGAGGTTGGAGCTCCTTTCATAATGGCAGACGGTCTTCTGGGAAATACCGAATGCGAGGTGGAGATTGGCGGTGAGCTCTTCAAGACGGTCAGGATCGCCGGCGAGATACAGAGCGCTGACACGCTCTTTGCTGTTGCCCACGTGACAGGTCATATCGTTTCGGGATTTGGAGCATCGGTGAAGACTCTGGGAATGGGCCTTGCAAGCAGGAAGGGAAAGCTGAGGCAGCATTCGGCGATGCACCCTGAAGTGGATCCGGCTCTTTGCAGACTCTGCAGGAAGTGCATACAGTGGTGCCCCCAGGCAGCCATTATTGAAAAAGACGGGAAGGCTTATATTGAAAAAGAGAAGTGCATCGGCTGTGGTGAGTGTCTTGCCGTCTGCCGCTTCGACGCGGTCAAGTACGACTGGGGAGCGGAATCGGGCTTCATGCAGAAGAGCATGGCGGAGCACGCCCTTGGAGTGATAAAGAATAAGATTAATCGCTGCTGCTTTTTCAACCTGATGGTTGATATGACAAAAGACTGTGACTGTTATGGTGTTGCAGAAGAAAAGCTCATACCTGATATAGGCATTCTTGCATCAAGCGATCCGGTGTCCATAGACAAGGCGGCTCTCGATCTCTCTGCCGAGGCTAACGGAAAGACCCTGGCAGAGCTGTCCTTCGCAGATTCGAACGCTCTCATTCAGCTTGAGCACGGCCATAAGATTGGACTGGGGAGCATGGATTACGAGCTGATCGATCTGGGGAGCTGAGGTGTGATGATGAGATTAGCTTCCATGCGAGGAATCATCGCAATACTTTGCGTCGTCCTGGCGGTTTTATTCATGATGCCGCTCTCGTGCAGTTCCAGTGACAGCGGCACGAAGGTGGAGATCCTGCTTGGAATGAGCCCGCTCGATTCTGCAGAGACAGATGAGTCAGGCTCTCAGTCTGTTTCACGCGGACAGATTCAGCAGACAGTTGAGATTCTGAAACAGCGCCTTTCTGCAGCAGGCTACAACGATTTTGAAGTTAAAGAGACAGGCGGCGGGATGCTTCTTGTGGCAGTGTCTCTTGCTGCTGTTTCTGAAAAAGTTGAAGTTGCCCAGGTGGAGAATCTGCTCATCCGGCAGGGAGTTCTGGAGTTCAGGGAGCAGAAATCTGATGGCATTTCCAGTGCATCAGAGTGGTCAACTGCCATGGACGGAAGCCTCATTGACAGGGAAAGCGTCACTTTCAGCACAGGCAATGACAGGGCCACAAAGGAAATTGCCTTCTCCTTCAACGAAAAAGGAAAGAAGCTCTTTGAGGAGATTACTGCCAGGAACAGGGGCAGGACACTCGGTATCTTCCTGGATGGGAAGCTTCTCACGGCTCCAACGGTGATGGAGGCTATCAGGGATGGCAAAGCAGTGATCACCGGAGCTTATCATAACACAGAGTCAGAGTTCCGCGAATGGGCTGCCTGTCTCAGGCAGCCGCCTCTGCCGGTTCAGCTCACTGTGAAAAAGACTGAGATAAAAGTGCCGCAGCGTTGACAATGATCAGGATGCTTCGGTCCTGTCATCTCCATATCCTTCAGGAGAGACTGGAAGGAGTTGAGCTGTCTGCCTGGAATCTGCAAGACATGGAGAAAAGCTCCGAGTCTCTGAAAGCATACATAGTGGCTGATATCGAAGGTTCGAGCGGAACATGGTGCTATGAGGACACGCTGCCAGGCACCGCAGGCTGGAAAAAGGCCCGCCGCGACATGACTTATGATCTCACCGCGGCGGTAGATGCACTGTTCTCTTCAGGGGCGTCACAGGTTGTGGTGAAAGACTTCCACCGGGACGGCTACAATTTAGTTCCTCATCTCCTCGACAATAGAGCCAGACTTATCAGAGGTTATTTTCTGAAACCGGTACTGATGTATGGACCCCTTCTGGACTCAAACCGCGCTTTTTTTATCGGCATGCATGCAGGAAGCGGCTCAGAAGGCGCCTTTCTGCCTCACACTCTGACCAGCAGGATAGGCAGAATAACAATTGCCGGCGAGCAGATCTGTGAGACTCAGCTGTTTGCCCACGTCCTTGGAGAGATGGGCCTGCCTGTGGTATTTGTATCAGGGTGCCCTGCAGCCTGTGCCGAAGCGGTAAAGCATCTTCCATGGATTGTGACGGTACCGGTTGACAGGTCTGGCAAGCCTGACGATGATCAGGCGATTGAATCGTATAAAGAAGAGATGAGAGAGAGACTCAGAAAGGGTATCGCAGAGGCAGCAGCTGTTACCGGAGCACCGGTTTACCGCATTCCGCCGCCTTATGAATGTACGGTGACATTCAGGGACAGCGGCCTGGCTCTGAGAGCCGGGAGGTGGGGATTTGCCGTTCATGAAAATGCAGTCTCATTTCAGTCGTCCAACTCTGGCGAGATGATGCTCAATCTCATAAAAATTGCATATTTCACGCCACTCACCTTCCGCTGCGCCACTGCACTTCTTCCTCTGGCGAGAATGGTTATGCCCTTTGTTGATAAGATGAGATAGCACGAAGTATAAAAAACTTTCTTTTCGGTAGATATTGCAGGGAAAGCAGAAAAGATGTCGAAAAGAAGATGATCGAGTGTAAGGCTCGTTTTTTTATTCTAAAATTCTGATCCGAAAGGTAAGGGGGAAAGGCTATGGATACTAGCACGATGATGGCGGTGGCAATACTCCTTCCTGTTGTGTCTGCCATTCTTGTTTTTGCAGTACGCCACTACCAGGCCCGTGGGTTCATCGTAATACTCACGGCGGCAATTCTCTCAATCAATTCAGTGTTAATCCTGAAGCAGGGTAAGTTCTTATTCACTCCTACAGGGGTGGATTGGAATCACATCATTTCGGTTCTCGATTTCCTGATGCTGTTCTTCTTTGTGTATACCGGTTTTTCGCGCAGGAACTGGCTGGTGCTCCTCTTTGCTGTCACACAGCTGGTGCCGCTTGCCTATTTTGAGTTCGTAATGAAAGCCCACCTTGAAGTAGAGCCGGCATTCTGCGTGGACAGCCTTGCTGCAATAATGACGCTCATCATATCCATTATTGGATCGGTGATATGTGTCTATGGAATAAGGTACATAGAAGATCACGAGCACCACCTCCACCTGAAAAAATCGAGACAGTCCAGGTTTCTCTTCTGGATGGTCATATTTCTCTCCGTGATGAACGGCCTGGTCTTTGCAAACAACCTCTACTGGCTGTATTTCTTCTGGGAATGCACGACGCTGTGCTGCTTCCAGCTGATAGCACACGACCGCACAAAAGAGGCTCTCAACAATGCATCACGCGCCCTGTGGATAGGCTCACTCGGCGGCACTGCATTCGTGGGAGCAATAATCTTTCTGTATGTTAACGCAGGTGGAAGCGAGGCTCTATCACTGCAGCGTCTGCTGAGCGGAAGTCCTGGGGCGGCGATTATGGTCCTTCCACTTGCGCTCCTCTGTTTCACGGCTTTTACCAAGGCTGCTCAGTTTCCATTCCAGAGCTGGCTTCTTGGTGCCATGGTGGCGCCAACGCCGGTTTCGGCACTGCTGCATTCAAGCACAATGGTCAAAGCCGGTGTTTACCTCGTCATAAGGCTTGCACCTGCATACAGCACCATGACACTGGGAAAGCTCGGATTGCTTTTCGGAGAGGTCGTTGCATTGGTGGGCGGATTTACCTTCCTTGCCGGCTCACTGCTGGCGGTGAGTCAGACTAACGGCAAGAAGGTGCTTGCCTATTCGACGATAGCAAACCTTGGCCTTATAATAGCCTGTGCAGGAATTAATACTCCTCTATCCATAGCAGCGGCGATATTCCTGACCCTCTTCCATGCGATATCGAAGGCGCTGCTCTTCCTCTGTGCAGGAACAGTTGAGCACATCATCTGGAGCAGAGAGATCGATGATATGGAAGCGCTTGCCACCAAAGCACCGGTAACAACGCTTGTTATGGGACTGGGAATCCTGTCGATGTTCCTGCCTCCATTCGGAATGCTGCTTGGCAAATGGATGGCTTTCGAGGCCGTATCCTCTGTCCAGAGAATCGCAGAAAAGATGGACCCGCTGATGTCTTATCTACTCATCATTCCGCTCGTCCTTCTCGCTCTGTTCTTCGCCATAGCGAGCGCAGCGACTATTGTCTTCTGGGCCAAGATGCTGGGCAGAGTCCTTCAGGTTCTTCCGGAGACGAAGCGTGTGCCGGAAAAGATGTCGATAGGATACCGCTTCCCGCTGTTTTTCCTGCTCATCGGCGTGGTAGTAGTCAGCATCGGCATCGCGCCTATTTATCAGAACTTTCTGGCATATGTGGTGGGTGATGTGATACAGAGCGTCCAGGTCAATTCCTTTGATGGAGGCCTCTGGACTGAGGCTCTGGGGCAACCTGGAATGCCTGCGCCTGCCCTGATAGGATATTATCCGGTTGTGCTTCTCTTTCTGATCCTCATGATGGCCCTGGTACTGCCGTTCCTTGTGATCCGCCTGCGGCCCAGCGAGATCAGGCCAATATACCTGTGCGGTGAGCAGGTCGGTGAAGGAGATACTGAAGAATATATGACAGCCTGTGAAAAGAAAGAGAAGATCCAGCTTGGCGGTTTTTACTATCAGAAGATCCTTGGTGAGTCAGCGATGAACCCCATATTGAACGGGGTGGCAATAAACCTTCTGGTAATCTTATTCGGAGTAGTGCTGGGGGTAGTAATAAAATGACAGATCAATTTGTATCAATGATTTTCGTCTTCTTTGCAATTATTCTGGCGCCATTCGTGGGAGGGTTTCTATCAGGAGTGGACAGAGTCCTTACAGCCCGTCTTCAGGGGAGGGTAGGGCCGCCTGTCTGGCAGCCATTCTACGATTTCCTTAAGCTGATAGGCAAGGAACAGATATCGGCGAGCAAGATGCAGATGGTTTGGATGTATGCCTACCTGATGCTGATGGTAGCCTGCCTCGCCTTTCTGTTTCTGGGTCAGGATATGCTTCTGCTCGTCTTCCTGCTTGGCTTTGCCGGTGTAAGTCTCGCTCTCGGCGGCTTTTCCACCAAATCACCATTCTCACATTTCGGCGCTAACAGAGAGCTGCTGCAGATGCTGGCATATGAGCCGATACTACTGCTTCTGGCTTTTGGAATATATGTTAAAAATGAAACTTTCATGATTAACAGGATCTGGGAGTCCGGTGAGCCGCTTCTCCTGTCCCTGTGGCCGATCTTCATCGCTTTCGTGTTGATTCTGACCATCAAATTCAGGAAGTCTCCTTTTGACATCTCCTGTTCTCATCACGCCCATCAGGAGATTGTAAAAGGCATAATAACAGAATATTCCGGTCTTTACTACGCTCTCTTTCTTCTGGCAGAATGGTATGAAACAGTTCTGCTGCTCTGCATGGTTGCGCTCTTCTGGATAAATCCCTGGTGGGTTGGAGCACTCATAGCTGTTGCAGTCTTTCTGCTGGAGATGGTAATAGACAATATTGCAGCCAGAATGACAGCAGGCTGGATGATACGGTTCAGCTGGATAGTCGGACTGATTCTCTGTGTATCGAATATAGCCTACCTTTATTTCAAGAAAGGTGTGTTTTAAATGGGAATTGCAGATAAACTTGTAGAGAAATCGCGGATAAAATCGCCGTGGATACTGCATTTTGACAACAGCTCATGCAACGGTTGCGATATCGAAGTGCTGGCCTGTCTGACACCTCTCTACGACATTGAACGCTTCGGCATGGTCAATATGGGTAATCCCAAGCACGCCGATGTGCTTATCGTTACTGGACCTGTCAACAGGAGAACAGCCAGGGTGCTTAAGAATCTGTATGATCAGATTCCTGAGCCCAAGCTGGTAATGGCGGTAGGAACCTGCGCGATCAGCGGCGGGGTATTCCACAACTGTTACAATATTCTGGGCGGCGTGGACAAGGTTATACCTGTTGACATCTATGTTCCAGGCTGCGCAGCCAGACCTGAGGCGATCATTGACGGAGCCGTCATGGCGCTGGGCAAGCTCAAGCAGCTTCAGGATGAAGGGAAGTTCCGGGAGGTGAATCGTGCTTGATAATATGAAGGAAATTGATAAAAGCGCTCTTCTGAAAGAAGTGAAGGGCTATGCTGAAAGGAAAGCCCGTTTTGTAGTCGCTGTATGCAACGATCTGGGCGATAGATTTGAAATCACATATTTCTTCAACGATTCTCCCGGCATGAACATGAGCTCCCTCAGAACCACTGTAGGAAAGGACGAGGAGCTGCCGAGCATAACAGGCATATACCTGACGGCCGTGCTTAATGAAAATGAGTTCAAAGAGATGTTCGGCCTCAAGATTACAGATATTGCAATTGACTTTGGCGGCCACATGCTGCTGGCCCAGGACAGCCCGGCTTTCCCGATGCTGAAGGCGACTGCGGAGACTGCCAGGAAAGGGAGTGAGTGACTATGCCACATACAACAGTTCCATTCGGTCCACAGCATCCTGTTTTCCCAGAGCCTATTCAGCTCAAGATCACTTATGAGGATGAAAGGGTAATCGACGTTGTGCCTGCCCTGGGCTATGGCCATCGTGGTATCGAAAAGGCCTGCGAGCTCAATGAATATCAGAAGAACATATATCTCTGCGAGCGCATATGCGGTATCTGCAGCTCTATCCACGGTATTTCGTATTGTGAGACTGTAGAGAGGCTATGGCCTCTTGAAATACCGCCAAGAGCGAAATACCTGCGAACTATCTTCTCGGAAATGTCGAGAATACACAGCCATCTTCTGTGGCTCGGCCTTTTTGCCGATGCATTCGGTTTTGAGAGCCTTTTTATGCAGTTCTGGCGCATCAGAGAGAAGGTGCTGGACATAATCGAGATGACTGCAGGGCACAGGGTGACTCAGTCTGTGTCAATAATGGGCGGAGTGCGCCGTGATATAGACAGCGAGCAGAAGAAGAAGATGCTTGAGACCTTCAGTGCGGTAAAGGCCGAAACAGAGCGTCTAACCAATGTATTGAAAAAGGATTACACAGTAAGGGCCAGGACAGTAGGTGTCGGTGTTATGACGACTGAACAGGCCATCCTGTTCGGCTGTGCCGGGCCGGTGCTCCGAGGAAGTGGTGTCAGGGAAGACGCCAGGATGCAGGATATCCTGGCCTATAAGGATCTGGGATTTGAACCTGTTGTGGAGGAAGACGGTGACAGCTGGGCACGGTGCATTGTCCGCTTCAGGGAAGTACTGCAGGCTGCAGATCTGATTGTACTGGCTCTGAATAAGATGCCTGAAGGCGAGCTGGCAGTGAAGCCCAAAGGCAATCCTCCTGCAGGAGAGATTGTTTTCAGGCACGAGCAGCCCAGAGGAGAGATGTTCTACTACGTCAAGAGTAACGGCACCAAGAATCTCGAACGGGTAAGAGTCAGGACGCCGACATTTTCGAACATACCTTCGCTGCTGCTGATGCTGCCAGGCTCCAGTCTTCCTGATGTGCCGATTATTGTCCATACCATTGATCCGTGTATAAGCTGTACTGAGCGTTGACGAATGCGGAATAAGGAGGTAGGCCGGTATGCCCTTTATGCTACCCACGATAATCAGAAATTTTTTCTCTGGCCCGGTAACGAGGAAATATCCCGCAGTCGACAGAGTGCCGCCTGAACATTCCAGGGGACACATCCTGTTTGATGACAACAAGTGCGTGTACTGCGGGAGCTGCGCCAGGAAATGCCCGGCCGCGGCTATCGAGGTAAAGGTGAAGGAAAAGCTGCTGTACTTTCATCCAGGCCGTTGTATCGTCTGTGAAGTCTGTGTGGAAGCCTGCCCCAAAAGTGCGATATCTCTTGAAAGCAGATGGCGCAAACCCTTCACTGCAAAGGAAGTGGAGGAGCACAGGGGGAAAGTGGCGGAAAAGCCGGCCAGGACGGAGGCTCCGGCACCTGAAAAGGCAGCAGAGCCTGAAAAGAAAGAGGCTGAGACTCAGCCGGATGAAGCAGGCGGTGAAAAGCCGAAAAGCAAATAGAACGCCATTCACGTTTTTTCGTTGCAGTACAGGGCCCCCCTTCCACAGGGAGGCCCTTTATCGTATAATCTGACTTGCTGACGTGAGTTTGAAGACACGAGTTTGCAGACACGAGAGGAAAAGATCGCCCTCTCACATTTCCCGTGTCCCTCCCGGAACAGCGGCAAGAATCACTATTAAGAGGTGACTTTATATGGAGAGCATTCCCCATATCTCTGTATCTCATCATTACGGCTCCCAGATTTCTGCCGGTGGAGTAAATGCCCAGGGATCACCGGCCGCGCACGACTCTGTCCAGCTCGATGCCTCGGCATCTCCGAATCCGCTTGACCTGGGCAAGGTGGCGAGAGTCTTTTTCAACAGGGAGACTGTCCATATACAGTGGAACTTCAAGGGGGAGGACAGCTTTTCCACGCCGCCGGCAGTATCGCCTGATGGAAAGAATATCTTTGCCTCAGACGGGAAAACACTCTATGGACTGGACAGGAAGGGGAAGCTCAGGTGGCAGAAAAAGCTCGATTCGTGGACGTGCTCCAAGCCCATCTGCGGCAGTGACGGATCAGTCTATATGTAGGACAAGGGGAAACCAGCTCAAGTCATTCAACGCCGACGGCTCTCTCAGGTGGAAGAAAAACCTGAAGACATCCATCCAGTCCTCTCCTGCGGTTGGCCCGGATGGAACGGTCTTCATCTGCACGCAGCACAGAAAACCGAACGCCATCGATCCTGTCGATGGGAGCCTGAAACGGAGCGGCGATATGGAGTTTTTCGGCTCTCCGCGCCCTGCCGTGGCCTCTGACGGCTCAGTGTCGCTTACCGATGATCAGGATAAAATATACAGGTTTGACAAAGACGGAGCACTTCTGTGGAAGAAGGCATCGCCAGGGAAGCTGAACGGCCCTGTATCTGTTGGCCGTGACGGCACCACATTCGCCCCCTCTGAAGACGGAAAGCTCTATGCCTATGACAGGGATGGGAACGAAAAGTGGGCATATGAAGCCGGCTCGCCGCTCAGGCGGGCTCCTGTGGAAAGAAAAGTTTGAAAGCAGGCTTACCGCGCCTCCTGCAGCAGGCTCAGACGGAGGAGTCTATCTCCCCTGCCTGGATAAACACATCTATGCGATGAGAACAGTGGAATCACAGGTCGATGGGCTCTCTCCGGAGGGCTCCGGTGACGAAGAGTCGAAAGCGGCAAAAAAGGGCACTGTTGAGATCGGGAACAGGGAAGTGATCATCGACGGCATCCGGCTCGAGCGGAAATAGCCGGACATATTGGAAGGAGCCTGCAGATTGACACGGCCGAACTGCCTCCCTGCCGGGCCGTGCCCTCCCTGCTGGGCCGTGCCCTCCCTGCCGGGCCGTGCCCTCCCTGCTGGGCCGTGCCCTCCCTGCCGGGCCGTGCCTTCCCTGCTGGGCCGTGCCCTCCCTGCTGGGCCGTGCCCTCCCTGCTGGGCCGTGCCCTCCCTGCTGGGCCAGGTGTATATCAACCTCATCTCAAAAGCCTTGAAGTTCACCAGGAAGCGTGACAGAGCCGTCATTGAGACAGGCTGTCTCCGAGAGGACAACCGCAACGTCTACTTCGTGAAGGACAATGGTGTGGGCATCCCTGAGGCATCAAGGGAAAAGCTCTTCATCCTCTTCTCGCGGCTTCACAGAAATGAAGGTTATGAAGGCAACGGAGTCGGGCTTGCACTGTCAAAGCGCATCATGGAGGGCATGGAAGGCATAATCTGGGCCGAAAGCGAGGGAGGCAAAGGAGCCACATTCTATTTCACCCTCCCGGATGTGCTGCTGAAGTAGTCGCTTCGATCATTCATTGGAATACCTGTGAACTAGACACCTGTAAACTAGATACCTGCGAACCTGATGCCTGTGAAATAGATACCTTCGAACCTGATGCCTGTGAACCTGATGCCTGTGAAAATGGCAGTTCCGCCCCTCAGCAGAGCCGCTGCTCCTGTCCCTGCCCATCGTGCGGAAGAGTTATGATGAAGGCGGCGCCCTTTCCGGCTCCCTTTTCACTGCCCTTTCCGACTTCATTTCCGGCACATTGCTCCGGGCCTTCGTTCTCAACTCGCACCTTGCCGCCGTGAGCCTCAACAAGCTTCTTCACGATGGCAAGTCCCAGCCCGAAATGCTCACCCTTCTTAGTCGTGAAGGTGCTGTCGAAGATCCTGGAGGCGATTCCCGGCTCGATCCCCTTCCCGTTGTCTCGTACTGTAATCTCGGCGGTGCCTTCTTTCACGGCACACTCAACCTGAATCAGAGGCTTCACGTCCGGCCTCGCATGGGCGAAGGCGTTGTTGAAGAGGTTTGAGAAGATCTGCTCAAAAGCTCCCGGATCGCAGAGAACCGGCAGGAAGGGCGTGATGACTGAGAGCTCTGCCTCACCCTGGGAAGCCGCCTCTTTTCCGTCGGCCGGCAACTCTTTTCCGTGGACTGCCGCCGCTTTCCCGTCAGCCGCCTCTTTCCCGTCAGCCGCTGCTTTTCCGTGTGAGGCAGCAGCCAGCGCAAAGACCTTCCTTGCAATCTCATCGAGAGAAACCTTCCTCTTTTCCGAGATCGCCTTTCCAGCCTGTGCCAGAATCAGCAGGCGCTCGACAAAGTGCTGCAGGTGGGCGGTATTTTCGATGAGGAGCTTCTGTGTCCTCTCCGTATCGTCCGCCGCCAGGGTGCCTCTCTCCATCAGGCGCTGCATGGCGTTGAGGTTGTTCCGCAGGTCGTGACTCACCGTGCGGCTGAATCCCTCCAGCTCGCTGTTCTGCCTTTCGAGCTGATCCTGCAGGCGGACCCGCTCGTCGATCTCTGCCTGGAGGCGTGTGTTGGCGTCGGTGAGCTGGGCAGTGCGCTCTGCGACTTTCCGTTCGACGCTCTCGTAGGTTTTTTTCAGCTCGTCGTTAGCGGTTGTCAGCTCATTGTTGGCGATCTTCAGTTCTTCGTGGGCCTTTTTAAGAGCCTCCTCCGCCTCGACGCGGGCGGTGATGTCCTCGTGCATGTGGATATAATTGACAATTTCACCCTTAGAGTTTTTTATTGAAAAGCCAGTGCCGCCGACACATACAGGCTTTGTCGATTTATTGATAAATTGAAAGGGATGAGAATACCAGAAAGGAAAAAACCTGATATATTCACCCTGCTTCCATAAAGGTATCAATCTTGAAGCTTCCTTGTCTTTCAATGCATGCTCATCTGTGAACAGGCTGTAGGTATCTATTTTCTCGTTTATCTCCTTTTTAATGGCCTCTTTCACTTCGTCAGAAATGCAGAGCGTTTCATCAAAGACCACCTTCCTGCCTTCCAGTCCAAATGATGCTCCAAAGAGCCTTGTATGCGCCTTGTTGGCTCGCAAAGGCCGGCCTTCCCTGTCCGCAATCATAATTGAATAAGGGTTATACTCAATAATCCCCTCCAGCATTGCCTGCTTCTCCCTCAGCTCATCCTCCACCGCCCGGTTCGCGACGGCCTTCTGTATCGAGTTCACCACCTTCTCCTTCTGGGCGAAATCGGCTGACTTCTTGACGAAGTAATCGGTGGCGCCTTCCCTGAAGGCCTGCCTGGCCACCTCCTCGTTTCCCTGGCCGGTATAGAATATGACAGGCAGCGATGGATATTTCTCCTTGATGGCGGAGAGAAGCTCGAGGCCGTTCCTGCCAGGAAGCTCATAGTCCAGCACGAGCGCGCCAGGCGCTTCCCGCTCGACTATGTCGGGCACATCATCGCCTCCAGGAAGGGATACGATGTCGAATTCCTCATTGTAGGTATTCCGGAACAATTCCAGGAAAACCTTATCGTCATCTATGTGAAGAACCTTGATCCTGCTGGCTTCATTCATCGTTTGCTGCCTCTTTTCCGCCTGGTTTTGTGATTAATGAAGTATTATACATACAGTTGCCCCCCCCTGCTTTCGTATGCGCGCACCAGCGGGGACAGTGCTATAACTGAAAAGTTTACATTCATGCACTCTTCTTTAACAACCGTGAGACTGTCAAAAAGCTCACAGGACTGACTGATGAGCCGCTCTCGAAGATTGAGGATAAGGAAAATAAATCATAATCTGTCACGTGAAAAGGTTCAAATATACTCTTCAGTATTAAATAATGCCGCCGTACAGGCATTTCAACCTCATGTCCCACTTGTATATCGCGGATGTCTTCCACTATTACTTCATCGCATCCCGGCTTGGGAAAGAATCCTATTTTATGCCTGAGAGATTCTGGTATGAAGCGGCAAAGAAGAGCACGACCAGCCAGATCGAGAAGCTCGTGGCGTTCAGCCCGAAGGGAGGTCTCACTCCTGCTCAGATACAGCTTCCAGACCGTGTAACAAATTTCTCTCAGGCACAACAACTTCCAGCACAGGCGTCAAATCTCTCTCAGGCGCCAAATCTCTCTCAGGCACAACTTCCAGCGCGGGCGCCAAATCTCTCTCAGGCGCCAAATCTCTCTCAGGCACAACTTCCAGCGCGGGCGCCAAATCTCTCTCAGGCGTCAAATCTTTTCGAGGTGCCAAATCTCTCTCAGGTGTCAAATCTTTCCGAGGCACCTAATCCCTCCCAGGCACCATTTTCTTCTCAGACGCCACTTCCCTCCCAGGTGGCCCTCCCTACTGTAACTGGTTCTACAGCTCTTCGTCCTGTGGGACTGACATCCTGTGCAACATCCTGCGGCCTGGAATCACAAAACGGCAGTGGGGAGATTCGCCTGGTCAAAGCTGATGAGGGGAATCATCAAGCAGAGAGGAATCAGCAGAAAAAGCAGATAGAGAATGTCGGAACCGAGCCATCAGGATCTGTGACAGCTCTGGTAAAATTACCATGTCGCCGCAAACGCTTTTTGTCCAGGATTGTAAACAATCAATGTCATTTTACTCCCAATGTGCCGCAAAGTCCTGTTCCCCTATTAATTAATACTATCTCTCGGAACTTTGCCGGAGACACCCGCGTGTTCTATTGTGTTCAGAGCATTTCTCATCTTTTTTCTCCCCTTATGATAGATCAGGAAGGGCCCATCACTATCGCTGGAATGTGGCCCGAAGGTGAAGATGAGGTTATGGGGAGCCGTGCCTTCAATCTTCAGAGCCATCAGATCGTGAAGAATGTGTCTGTGATGCTGGCGGCACAGAGTTATCAAGTTGAAGTCATAATCACTGCCGCCTTTTGAGCGCCATATGATGTGGTGAACTTCAAGATTTCTGCGGCATTTGCACCCAGGAACCTGGCACTGGAAGTGGTCGCGCTTCAGGATTGTGTAGTTGCTCGATACTTTGAGGTGGAGGCGTTCTGTGAGAAGCCAGTCCTGCAGGAGGGCAGCGAGAAAGCCTTCTGCATATCCTATGTAGCGCATCGGCGACTCATTAACCTCTTCCACAGTTATCTCTTTGGGAAATGAGGGACTGACTCTTTTTTCTTGAGGACTGACTTCTTTCTGATAGAAAAAGGAGTCTGTCCCCACTTCTATCGTGTTGCAGTCTTTTGTTCCATCTGCCGTCTCCTCTGCGACAGTATGCATAAGCCAGTTCATTGCTGTCAGGTTCCACTGCTCATAGAGCTCATAAGGGAGAAAGAATCTGATCGACATCCCGGCCCTTTTCAGGAAGCCGCTGTCATCTGCGAGGATATCCATCAGAAACGTCTCTGCAGCGTCTGCGTCGTGAGGCATTGTGCAGATCTCCCTGGCTTTGGACAGCGTTTCGGCATCGTGCCGTGAGCCGCATGAGCAGGCGGTTTTGTCAGGCTGGGAGCGCTTTGAGGGGAGCTCTGTGGCACAGGCGGTAGAAACGGCGCACAAGGGGGATGGACCGCTCTGGCGGCTCTCGATATGTGAGCCTGCAACACGCGCACACTTGAATGACACGTCACCCTGACCAGACCTGCCATCATGCCGGCGCTTTCTCTCTCTCATCTCGGCAGTTTCCGCCTCATAGATCAGGAACTCATCCACATCTTCGAAATAGTTCCACGGCTTCTCCAGGCGGCGATCACGCTCCGTTACGCACTGCTCGTCATCCTCTTCGAGCGGCCACGACGATACCATCGAAGGGCTCTGATACCACGCGCCTGTCCTGATTATATCCTGCATTTCTTCAGGAAGCTCATGGAACCTGTCATCGGTGATATACCGGAAGCCCGGTAGAATTACGTAATATCCGGCGGCCAGGCAGTCATACTCTTTGATCCGTCTGCAGCGCTCCACCTCTTCCTGCAATGTGGCTGTCGGCACGTGGGCGGCATAGTCGATCCAGGCCTTCTCATTCTTCCTGTCCGCAATCCTCAAGATCAGTCGTGCCTGCTCCTTGCTTATGAAACCGCTCTCGAAGGCATCCCGTATGAGAGGATGCCTCTCCAATCCATCGGCCAGCTTCATGAGACGGTACAGCAACGGCTTCGAGAGATCACAGTGCCGTATCGCATATTCCTCTATGCAGCTGCATTCGAGGATCCTGCAGAACCCCCCATCCCTCATCGCCCAGAGAAGCTTCCCCATCGCCACATCGATACTCTGGCGCATCAATGCGCATTCTATCAGTGTCTTTGCAGCCTCTCTCACATTCCCTGGGGTTTCGTAAAATGAGGGCGGGAAAAATATTCGCCACGGCGGCCTGACGGATCCTTCATCAGGTGAGCCGTCACCGGTGTGTTTCAGAGGCTCGAGATCCCTGAGGCGGGATATCCTCTCATCCTCTTCAGGCTTCATATGGCAGCGATAAAACACGGGGACTGACTCGTTTTTCTCAGGAAAAAGGAGTCTGTCCCCATACATTGCTGTGACTGACTCGTTTTTCTCAGGGAAAAGGGGCAGGTCCTCATTCATTGACGAAGCCGCATATTGTGCGCTATTCTCTGGTGCGCGATTCCCAGAGGTGATCCAGCCGGCCAGAAGGGCATCGATAAAAGTTGAGACAGGGCCGTTGTAATGTTCTTTGTCCCTGAAGTGCTGCAGCGCGAAATCCCAGATGAGAGCCAGTGTATGTGACACCCGAAAGTCCATCATCACGCCCTTTCTCGGCTCGTCGCTTTCCTCCGAAGGATAATCAGGCTCACAACGGGTGATATCCTGAGTTCCGCGGGAGTCCTTTTGGCCCTCGTCATTCTCACGGTTCTCGTTGTTCTCACTGTTTTTGCTGTTCCCACTGTTTTCACTGCTCTCATCGCTCTCATCAGCTCCGGCATCTTCTTCGGCGGAAGCCATTTCCAGGAGCGCCTGCTTCACCTCTCTCTCGAGATCGTTCAGGGAGAGACTCTGCGCCATTTTGAGCCACTCTGCCTCATTCTGCGGCGTCATGATTCTTGAAGCGTATCTCAGAGCACTCTTCATGATCTCTCCCTGCTGATAGGCCTCTTTCGTGAGCGGCAGAGACTGAAGCACCTCATAGTTGTGCATCATCTCAGAGGCAAGACGCCCTGAAAAGGAGAGATGCTCAACTGAGAATGTCCCTATGGAACGGTATCCCAGAGATGACACTCCCTGTTTCTTCAGATATGTCAGGAATTCACCCATTATGAGATCGACAGCCAGGCGTATGTGAATGAGTCTGTCGAGATGCCAGTCCGCCTTGCGGGCTGCATCATATCTATCGATGCGGTGTGTGAGTATGTCACGCATCAGGTCTTCGATGTCACATATCGGCCTGCCGGTCTTCAGAAACACAACCCGTTCAAAGGGATAGTAGTGGCAGCCTTCGACGGCGCTGTCGTCAACGTCGAAGGCAGACTCATCGTTATCCCGTGGATCCATGTAATCCCCTATGCAACAGGGGATGTCAACTCCATCAGGATAAAAAGGCTCTTCAGTATAGAATTCTTTTAACATGATAGTACCAGTATAGCAGATACAGCGGGAAAAATCAAAACAACTGATCTCAAAAAAGCTCACCACAGAGAGGATAAAGAGGCGTCGCTGCGTGCACATCAATGTGCCTCTGAAGGAAAAAGAGAGAAAAATGACCTGACAGGCCAATAGATACACGCGGTGAGGTATTCCTGTGCCTTCCAGGGGCATCTCCGGTTGCGAGGACAGGATGGCAGGTTCTTTAAAAAAAATTCTGATTATCCATATCACCTCAGCGCTTGCGGGAAGTGACACAGGCGATCAACACATCTGGAGGCGGGTAATTTACTCCAGGAAATTATCCCATACCCTCCTGCGCAATCGACATCTCTGGAATCCCCAATCGCTTATGCTATTGCGTAAGGTCGCCTGGGACATCATCTCAAAGTGTAACAGTGACAGACAGATACAATAAAAGAAGAACATAAAACTGATGTTAACTCAGGTGTGTCCGAGATCTTTTTCCGGGAAAACAATTCAATGACAATGATTCTTTACGACGTCGGACAAATAGCGTTTACCTTGACACCTTACACTGCCACAGGAGATAATACCTTCGCAAAGGCTTTCGCGGCAACCTTTGCAAGGAAGAGCATCCAGATATCCTGACTCACCAGCTCTTCATGGGATGCCGCCAGATCAAACTGCTTCATTGCAGCGTCAACAGCCGCCTTCGTTCTCATGTCGTAGAGTTTGTTGAACTGCTGGTCAGGGCGTTGGCCGGGCAGTCTCATCATCCCCACAGGCATATTGCAGAGAACTGTCAGCACCGCCTGAAGGAATCCCACTGAAACACCAAGGTTTGCAAGAGGATCAAAACGCCTCTTGTTCTTAAAATCGTCAAAATGGAAGTGGTCGTTATTTCCCTTATAATCCCAGTTCAGCACCGTCCCGAAGTTTCTCCGGAGCACCGCTTCGACACCGAGGCAGAGAGGCACATTTAATCTTTCGTAGCCGTCGCGCCTCACCACCATCGAATGGTCCTTCCAGAATATGGCTTCCAGGTCAAAGGCCCGCCCTTCACCGTGCATTCCCTTCTCATCCCTGTAAACTCCACGTGTAACCACCACCTCGGCTTTCCCGAGAGGATAGCTCCAGAGCTCTCGGAAGCACTCCTCGAGCTGCAGGAGAAAGATCGCGTCAGCCTCGCACTCGCCGAGCGAGCCCCTCGTTCCATACTCACCACTGCCGGTCCAGTGAAGCGGCACCCCCGCCACGGTGTAAAACTTTTCCATTGTTTTGCTCCTCTAATTGTTAGTTCACCGGATGTAACTTTTTATTACATCCGCGATTTTAGAGAACAGGAAGGGGCCTTCCTCTCCGGAAGATACCCCTTCCTTTCATTATGGTATTACTGTTTAACGGGCAGATCCCCTGAATAGTTGTTCTGAGACTGTGGATGCTGACTGTCGTAATATGTTGTGGTCAGTGGCGATGCATAGTTGAAGAGACCCATTGCAGATATCGATCCACTGGATGCTGCAGGGCCAATAATAGAGCCTGTTCCCAGTCCTTGCATCAGATAGTAAGTGAAGGCACCGTGTTGAAGTGCTGAGGATTCCACAGATGTCTCGGAACCCGATGAAGCTGCAAGGAATACAAGGTTGCTCATTGTTTCCATCTGTCTGGCAAATGTCTTACCTTTGAATATCTGCTCAGAGCCTTTCAATGGCATGAATTTTGATCGATTACCTTTTCCGATGAAGCCGCCGCTATAGCATGAATCAAGGGAGACAACCTTTTTTGCACTTGCATTGATGGCGCCTATCCAGGTGTTCAGTTCTGTTGCGCTTATGGCAGTCGATGTGTAGCCGTCGCAGTCAACTGGAATGATATATGCTGTTCCGCCGCTGTTTGAGCCATGGCCTGAATAGTAGAAGAAGAAGGTGTCACTGGAAGTAATCTGCGCTGCATAATTTGAGATGGCATTCTGAATTCCTGTCTTCGTGGCCTGGCTGTCTGTGAGTGTTGTAATCCAGGAACCTGTCCATAATGTTGACTGAATGAGGTTTTCCTTCATTCCATCCACATCGTTGACACAGTAATTCAGTGGAGCTGAAGCATAGGTGTTAATTCCCACAAAGATAGCATATATCTTTCCTCCTCCGCCTGAGGTGACGGTCAATGACGTGGATGCCGTCAAGCCTCCTGTTGTCGTCACTATCACTGTGTAGCTGCCTGCCACAAGACTTGATGGCACATTGCATGTTATTACTGTCGAACTCCAGGATATAATCGTAGATGCAGTTGAGCCAAAAGTTAATGTTCCGGCTGTAGCTCCGAAGTTGGCGCCGGTAATGGTAACTGTACTGCCAGGGTTGGCACTTTCAGGACTGATGGCGGTAATGACAGGAGTTGTCTGCGGATAGGCAGAGCTTGCCTTGATGGTAAGCTCACCTGTGCAGTTGTCATATGTCTGTGGGTGTTGGCTGGAATAGTAGCTTGTCGTGAGAGGCGATGCTTTGGCAAAGGCTTCTTCTGCTGATATCTTACCGTTTTTATTTGTGTCTGCAGTGCCGATGGTGGAGCCTGAACCGAGTCCGAACATCAGCCAGTAGGTGAATATACCGTGCTTGAGGGATGAGCTTTCGGCGGAAGTCTCAGTCCCTTTGCTGGCAGCAAGGAAAACCATGTTGCTGAGCGTCTGGAGATGCCGAGCAAAGCCGTCTCTGATACTCAGAGGATTAGAATTTTTCAGTTTTATGAACTTTGGCGTAGTGCCTTTGTCAACAAAGCCGCCGCTGTAACATGTGTCAAAGATGACACACTTTTTACTGCTGCTGTTGATCGCTGAGAGCCAGCTCTGCATTTCTGAATCGCTGATGCAGGATGTGGTATAGCCATTATTGTCAACAGGGACGATATATGAGGCGCTTCCGCTGTTGGAGCCGTGGCCTGAATAATAGAAGAAGAAGGTATCACTGGCGCTCATCTGTGAAGCGATGTTACTTATTGCGTTCTGTATGGCGCTCTTTGTTGCCTGTGCATCGGTGAGCGTGGTTATGGATGCACCGGACCAGTATGCAGAAGAAGTGAGATTTGCCTGCATCCCTGTCACGTCGTTGACGCACCAGTTGAGAGGGCTTGTGGGGTAAGCGTTGATGCCTACAAAGAGGCCATACATCTTGCCTGTGGAGCCGCCTCCACCGGAGGTGACGGTGAAGGATATAGAGGCTGTCAGTCCACTTGATGTGGTTACCGTTACGGTATAAGTGCCTGCCGCAAGAGTTACAGGGACGGTGCAGGTGATGGATGTAGGGGACCATGTGACAAATTCAACTGAAGTTGTTCCGAATTTTACACCTCCGCCGAATCCCGGGCCGATCCCCAGGTTTGCCCAGTAATAGTAACTGTTGTTGCTGTTCCGGCCGTTGCCATGGAAGGAGTTATGGAGGTAATGGTTGGTGCTTCAGGAGACGACACGGTTAGACTTGAAGTGCAAGTCCCTTCACCTGAAGTCGTTACTGTCACGGTGTAGGTGCCGGGAGTCAATGAAGGTACTTCACAGGTGATGCTTGTTGAAGTCCAGATCACCACTCCCGCTGCTGTCGTGCCTATATATACGGATCCCTGAGTATTGCCAAAGTTTGAGCCGGTGATGGTGAATGTCGAGCCTATTGCGGAAGGATTGGGCGCGATGCCGGTGATGATCGGACTAGAGTTGCCTATCACGAGAGCATAGGTTGTCGAGCCGCCTGTACCGCCGCCGAGTGTCACTGTTGCGCCTGTTACGGTGCCTGGAGGGATAGGAAATACTGCAGATGTGGCAGTGAAAGTTGCTGACACTGGTGCGCCGTTAACAAGAACGTAACCTCCGGTTGTCGGGAAGTTTGTGCCGATGAGGGTTACAGATGCTCCCGCTGTTGCAGGGTTTGGATTCTGTTCTGTGACGGCTGTTGCAGCGGTAGGAGCTGCGCAGACGGTGGTATTAACGCCTGAGATGGCTGTAGGGCTTGAGCAGTAAGTGCCGGATGAGGTGTATCTGTTTACCACAACCACATACTGCACGCCTGTGATCAAAGACGGAGTGATCAGAGTGATCGCAGTGTCTGACCAGGTGAGATAGGTCGTTGCAGTGATGGTGGTGCCGCCGGTAACCTGAGGCACGAAAGACACGGTGCTCTGGCCGCTGTCTCTTGAGCTGCCGAAGCCTGCACCGGCGACGTAAAAAGTCTGGCCTGGTGTCACAGAGGTTGTGCAGCTGGTAACAACAACAGTCGGCCCGCTCTGGACATTGATGTTGCTGGTGTTGCTGTTTCCGCCCGTATCAGTATGAACATACACTCCCACTGTTCCTGACAGTCCACCTGGGACGGTGCATGTGATATATGTGTCACTCCAGGATGTGAATGCAGTGACCTGGGTAGTGCCGAACATGACATAACTGGTACCTTGAGTGCTGCCAAAGTTAGAACCTCCGATGGCAACATTCCCTCCACCACCTGTCATTGTGGAAGGCGATATATATTCAATGGTGGGTACCTGAGTGACTGTTGAAACGGTGATTGCTTCCGATGCACCGGAAGATCCGCTGTAGCTGCCGTTCGAACGGAACACTGTAGCGCTGTATTGTCCTGCAGTGAGTGTAGGTACCGTCAAGATGATTGAAGTATCACTCCAGGAAGTGTAGAGTGCTGCAATTGAAGAATTGCCTCCTGCCGTAAGGGAAGTGAAGATGACGAAGCTTTCGCTGTTTTCCCTGACCCCCTTTGTTCCTCCGAAATTTGTTCCGGTGATGGTAAGACTCTGTCCAGGTGTGACACTGGTGCTCGAGAGTGAGGTGATGGCGGGACTCTCGGTTCCTGAAGTGTAAATACTGAAGGTAACCGGCATGCTGTTCCCACCGTCATCGGTATGCACATAAATCGGTACACCCCCGACAGGGCAGTTGGTGGGGACGTTACATATAATGCGGCTGTCACTCCATTCTAAAGATTCAGTCTGCTGCACCGTGCCGAACATCACATAGCTCGTTCCGGGAGCGGCACCGAAGTTTGAGCCTTTAATCACGATCGCATTGCCCAGAATTGCAGCAGCCCCACCGCCGTTAAGTGAATATATGCTGCTGATGGCAGTAGGATCTCCCGGCGCCCTAACGGTGAGTGTGTTTCCGTCTGAAGCACTGGATGAAGAGTTATTCGTGCCTGATGTGGAGAGTTTATGCACCACTACCACATACTTTTTCCCTATGGCCAGACTGGGCACGAGGCAGTGTATCTCATCGTCACTCCAGTCGATATAAATAGAGGCGGTGACGCCATCGGAGCTGTCCGATGAGGAATCTTTTACCTCAGTATCCTCAAAGGTAACGAAGCTTGTGCCTCCATCACTTATGGCTCTGGCAGCGCCAAAACCGGTGCCTTTGATTACCATCTCCGTGCCAGTGGTGAGCTTTGTAGGGGAGACGGCACTGACCTTAACTGAACCATCGCTTATACTGCTGTTGCTTCCGGTGCCTGAGACCGGGATATCGGATCCCTGATTCCCGCAGCCGGTGAAGATGCACAGGAAAGACAGAACCACCGCGAGAGTGAGCATTACTTTCAGTGTTTTCCATTTTTTCTTCATTCTTGAACCTCCTTCAGATGATGTTGTGCACAAATTACCTGAACTTAAGAAGACAGGCCCCCCGGGGCAGGGTAAGTCCCCCGCCCGCAGACGGGCCTGCCTGATGTGGTTTCTTCTACCTATAAGACTATCAGTCTTCAGGTAAGGGCCTCACTACACGGAAGCCGATATCGGCAAAGCGATTTGTCTTTACCATTACGAATGTGTTCCATATCGCTGTACAAGCAGTGCCGGCACCATCATAGCCACCGCCGCGGATGTAAGGGTTGCCATTACTAGGTGTCTCAGAGATGTAAATTTCATCGCACCACTCGATTACGTTGCCGCCCATGTCATAGAGACCCCAGGCGTTGGGTATCCTGGTGCCGGTATCGTGAGTGATATTGGGATCACCAGAGTTGAGGGTATACCAGCAGTAGTCGCCACCCTGGGCTGCTTCCTCGTTGTCAAAGTTCTCGCCCCAGTAATAGTCAGTAATTGTTCCTGAGCGATAGGCATATTCCCATTCACTCTGAGTATCCAAGCCCATGTTCTGTACAAGACGGGTGCCGTTCGCCTTCCAGGTGCAGTATGCCATGGCGCCATACCACGATACAAAACAGACAGGACGGTCGCCACAATCCTCGCGCACCGAAAAGGTTCCATCTTCGTCATCAATTATTCCATTATTTGCCTCATCACCACTAGCATCCCACCATGTAACGCCGCCTTCTTCCTTGTTTCCTTCACCATTATTATTCAGGAAGTCGCAGAATTCCGTATTCGTTATCTCGCACTCGCTCATGTAGAACGCCGCAATGGCTCCTTCGCCCTGTGTGCCGGCAGGCACATAGGTCATGCCGTCGGGGCATGTGACAAAGGGCTTCGTGTATGAACCGCCGGCTGTAGGCTTCACCTTTACCGTGCCGACTCCAATCTCGGCATTTGCAGGCACCTTACACTCGATAAGAGCCTCAGTCCAGATGATATCATAAGCAACAGCTTCAGTCTCTGTGCCAGTGGGCCCCACAAAGAAGACCTGTCCTTTTGTTTCACCGAATTTAGCAGCGCTGATCAATTGTACTTTTGTTCCTGCGTCACCGTTAGGGATGAAGTTCGCATTCCCGCCGGCCGTCTTTTCGGGATTGTTTTCATCGCCGGGAGCCGAGCTGAAGCTTGTCACCATGGTGATGAAAGCTGTCACATCAAAGGCGCTGCTGTTGGCACCTTCCAGTTCGCCCGAACCGGCAGTCAATACATAGCCGACATTACCCGGAGTAACGGTTAGATCTCCAAAAGTAGCCACGCCGGCGATACCGTTCTGTGTCGCGGTGCCTCCAAGTGAACCGCTCTTGTTAATGGTCAGGGTTACGGGTAATTCGGCATCGTCACCAGTGTTGACCAGGTTGCCGTACTGGTCGAGAATCTGTACAGTTACAGCAGGGGCGATTACCGCACCCTCCTCGACTGTCTCAGGCGGGTTCTGGTCAAACTTCAGTTTGTTTGCCACGCTGTGAGTCACGGTAAACTCACTGCTTTGCGGTGGATCGCCAACCATCCCGGTGAAGGTTGCTATAAGTACATAGTCTCCAGCCTTGTCCAGGGTCAATGCATTGAAAGTAGCCACGCCGTTAAGTACAGTCACAGGCCCTCCGTTCAGAAGGTGGGCGTCTTCCGGCCCTGAGAAGATTGAAAGGGTGACCTTGGTGGCGTTGTCGTCGACTACCGTTTCATCAGCAGCGTTACAAATACTGACTGTCACTGGAGCGATATTCATACCGGCAACCACATCGGTGGGCTGCTGAGCGAACTCCGGATGATCGACTCCCGGTGCAACGAGTGTGAACTCGTTGCTCACTGCTTCAACAATGACGGGTTCCTCTGCAGCATCTTTGGCAGCTAGTGTATACACACCGGACTTGTCAATGGCCACAAAGGGTTCCACATTACTGAAGGTTACGATGCCTCCTGCAGCCTGCTTGGCGTCACCTCCTGTGAGTTCGGCGTCAGCAGTTCCTGTTCTTATCTCGAGTGAAACCATTGTCGTATTGTCACCGGTCACGAGGTTGCCCAGTGCATCAACGACGTATACCACAATAGGAGCCATAGCCACGTTCATAGTGCCGTCCACCGGTGGAGTATTGAAATAAAGATGATCGGCAGCTCCGGGTGTTACATTGAATGCTCCGCTGTTTGCCTCTGTCAGCGTGCCTGAGGCAGCTTTAAGCGTGTAGCCCTCGCCTGTCTTGTCCACGCTCAGGTCGTCGAAGACAGCTATACCGTTCACTGCTGCTTTTGTCACATCGCCTGAAAGCTCTTTTATCATTGTGCCTGAAAGTGCTTTTGTCACAGGGGGCGAAAGCACCGCGCCTGTCTTATCAATGTCGTTCAGGCTTATGGTGATCTCATTGGTGGCAGTAGTGACCAGGTTTCCATTGGCATCCAGAATTTTTACCTCCACGGAGGGGGCAATGGCCTGGCCGGCGACTACATTGGAGGGATTGACCTTAAAGGCGAGTTTGGCAGCCGGACCGATTCCGCCGCCACTGCTGCCGCCGCTGCCAGTCTGAGTAGGCGTTGGTGTTGGTGTAGGTGTTGTTGTCGGTGTAGGTGTAGGTGTAGGTGTTGTTGTCGGTGTAGGTGTCGGTGTGGAAGTTGGTGTCGGACCCGGCGGGGTTGGCTGAGGACTTGGATTCGGTGTGGGGTTGGATGTTGTGCTGAAGGTGCTGCTGTTACCCGTACCGGATTTTGACACAAATATCTGAGTGATTTCTCTCACGGCATACCGTTTGCTCATGGGGGCGCCATCGGGCACGCGGCTTACTATCTTTGTGTCGCTCCATGAATCATAGAGCGTCGCCTGGGCTGTAGTGGCGCCGTTTGTGAAACCCACATAGCTGGTTCCCTGTGTCGCGCCGAAATTGCTTCCATTTACCTCGATCCAGTCGCCAACTCTGATTGGCTGGCCTGAGCTGGAGAGGTTGTTTATTGTTGATACCTGCGGCACTGATGCAGCAGTTGCTGATCCACTACTGTTGTCCCCGCTGTATCCTACGCCTCCGCCTCTACTGTCTCCTCCGCCGCAGCCCTGCAGGAATGCCAGGACCGTGATGGTGAGCATTGCCGTCAAGAGATGGTGCAATGCTGCCCTCTTCCTGTACCCTTTGTTGTGGTGTTTCTACATTATCATACCTCCTTTATTTATCCAGAACTTTTTCTGCCGTTGAATGGTTCTCCGGAATTCCGGAAATTATGGCGGCCCAGAAGGCCTGTGTCTCATCAGAGGTTTTCACCCTGTGATGCTGCAAAGCAGGGTTTGTTGACACCCTGCATGAGAAAAACAACAGACATGCCTCCTTTCATAGTTAGTATGGTGTATTTGATCTTAAAAAGCATTCTAAAGGTTTTAACTGAAATAATATTGCGATGATATGTGAAAAAGCCCTCTAACCATTATGAGGGATAATTCATATCTTCACAATACATTTTTGATGTACTATAGTGCAATTAACAATGGTCAAAAGTGCAAAATTGCCGGGACTAAAGTCTGAAAACTACGGGACTAAAGTACAAATTTCGAGGGACTTAAGTATAAAAAATGCTGGACTTAAGTCCCTCAATAGATTATAATATCGATTAGTGGGGTTTTTTTTATTTGTTAACTAAAGATAAAAACTGCGATTTCTTCCACAGGTTTGCTATAGAATCGGGTAATTTTTACTCACATGGATCATGACAGAAAAACGTGAAAAGGAGTTTTTTTGTTTTTGTGGTCTCTGTCATTTCCTGAAACCTGTGCCAGGCGTAAACAGACTTCAGAGTGTACAGAAAAAAGAAAGTACCTGAAAACACAGAAAGAATCGAAGAGCATCGAAACGCCGAGGAACATTGAGAGACTATCTGGCGGTGGAAAAGGAATGACGCTCCAGCACCTGAGAACGGAAACTTTTCAAACAAGGATGTGGAAAGATTTGATTCGGATAATCATAATTGAAGATCACACAATAATACGTGAATCTATTGAGGCAAATTTTAACAACCGCAATGATATGACAGTTGTGGGAAGCTGGTCAAATGCCGAAGATGCACTTCTTTTTCTCAGGAATGGCGATGCCGACGTGGCAATTGTTGACAATATGCTGCCCGGTATGGACGGTACCACTTTTATCACTCAAGCTCTTCAATTGAGACCTGAGCTGAAGGTTATCATTCTGTCCATGCATACTCATGAGAGTCTGATCTGTCAGGCTTTCGATAATGGTGCCTACGGATTTCTCCCAAAGGATGCTTATATGAATGAGCTTTTGGATGCCATCAGGACAGTCGCCAGGGGAGAGTATGTTCTTTACCCGAAGCTGACGAAGAGGCTGATAGACTATAAGAGTCAAAAGAGAAACGGCAGCAGCGTTCACAGCCTGCTCACTGATGATCAGAAAAAGATTCTCATTATGACTGCTGAAGGGATGGGAAATAAAGAGATCTCGGCGAAGATGGGCTGTTCCGTTTCAACTGTCAAACATAATTATACCGAAATCCTGAACAGACTTGAGGCCAGGGACAGGACTCATGCCGTGGTCAAGGCAATCCAGGCAGGCATTATTGAAATAAATCCTTCATTCCCCAGTTGTGAAAGCCCCGAACCGACAGCTCAGAACGTATGATGAAGCATACCTTCAGGCGGAGGTGTGAAACCCATCCAGGGATCAAATTTCTTATGCCGAGGGGAGATTGTTGAAGCTGCAGGTTTAAATCCAAAGTAGAATAGACGTTTGCCCAGATTCCGGCTTTTCAATCCTTCAATGATATGCCTGTGAACCTGATGCATGTGAAAATGGCAATCCCGCCCCTCAGCAGAGCCGCTGCTCCTGTCCCTGCCCATCGTGCGGAAGAGTTATGATGAAGGCGGCGCCCTTTCCGGCTCCCTTTTCACTGCCCTTTCCGGCTTCATTTCCGGCACATTGCTACGGGCCTTCGTTCTCAACTCGCACCTTGCCGCCATGAGCCTCAACAAGCTTCTTCACGATGGCGAGTCCCAGCCCGAAATGCTCACCCTTCTTAGTCGTGAAGGTGCTGTCGAAGATTCTGGAGGGCCTGGAGAAAGGTGTTGTAGAGGGCAGGCTTGAGACGGCCTCAAACACCTTCAATTACTGCAGTGCTCTTTTGACCAATCCAGTTCACAAACAGTTAACATTCATGCACTCTTCTTTTACAATCGGGACATCTTCCGGCAATGCCTGCTCTTTACAATGGAAGCACAGGGAGGTGCTTCCACATGAAAAAAAACCGTGGTATAATAAAGAAAA
>Ga0302251_1000185_pt1 | contig 72313 bp, 68 predicted proteins | sample AAG_RA_Gln_MG_FD_193534 | JGI IMG/M metagenome (GOLD analysis project Ga0302251, IMG submission 193534) | Enriched activated sludge microbial communities from anaerobic digester in WTTP, New Holstein, Wisconsin, United States - AAG_RA_Gln | ecosystem: Engineered > Bioreactor > Anaerobic >... | reverse complement strand
TGTCCCCATTCTATCTGTCCCTATCTGATCATTTTCACAGAAAAAATAGAGTCTGTCCCCATTCTATCTGTCCCTATCTGATCATTTTCACAGAAAAAATAGAGTCTGTCCCCATTCCAAGAAGTCAGACATGAGGCAACCGATGCAGAAGACGATGCGGGCAATAGCCCTGGATAGGTTTGGCGGTCCAGAGATGCTCACGATGCATACTCTCCCTTTGCCGGATATAGGGCCTGACGAGGTTCTGATTCGCGTTCAGATAGCAGGTGTTGGCGTGTGGGACTCTTTTGAGTGTGAAGGGGGTTATGCCGAAATGCTGGGGCTCACCTCCCGGTTCCCATATATTCCCGGTTCCGAAGGTGCTGGGACAGTGGCTGCAACCGGCGCGCAAGTCAGCCGCTTTCGTGAGGGCGATCCGGTTTATGCTGCAGGATTTCTGAATCCCAGGGGCGGATTCTATGCCGAGTACGTTGCAGTGAATGCTGATTATGTTTCGTTTATCCCTGGCAGCCTGACGATTGAACAGGCTGGTGGGATGGCAGGCTTTGGGCTGACTGCTCTGCGCGGCCTGGACGACGTACTGGGCCTTAGACCGGGCGAGTCCCTGCTGATATTTGGGGCGAGCGGCGGCATCGGGCACATGGCGGTGCAGATCGCCAAGCATATGGGTGCGCGAGTGCTTGCGGTGGCCTCTGGTAACGACGGAGTGGAGCTGGTAAGGCGGCTGGGAGCCGATGCCGCTGTGGACGGGCGCAGGGATGATATACTGGGAGCCGCTCGCAGGTTTGCACCTGAGGGGCTCGATACCGCGTTGTTAACTGCAGGGGGTGAGGCGGCAGAGAAATCGCTTATGGCAGTGCGTGACGGTGGGCGCGTCGCATATCCCGGCGGCATTCACCCTGAGCCTCAGGCACGCCCTGACATTCGTCTCATCAACTACAACGGTGAGCCTGACCGGGACATCATAGAAAGGCTCAACCGCCTGATCGACTCAGCTCCTTTTGAGGTTAACACTGCCTGCATATTCCCTCTGGATCAGGCTGCTGAAGCCCATCGTGCATTGGAAGCCCACTATCTGGGCAAGCTCGTTCTGCAGGTGAGCTGAAGAGGCAGCTGTCGTTGAGCCAGGGTTGACAGAAACACGGCTGTGAAATCATTAAGAAACCTTTATACTCACCAGTATAACAAGCTGCAGCATTCTAAATTGCCAAATGAGCATTGATAGATGATTCCAGAAGTTCTGATAGTGCAATTTATAATGCGCGTTTGTATAGAATAGTTGCAACGGATGGCAGGTCGGAGGCTCTCTTTGGCTGGCTGAGCCAATCAGGCTATCGCCGTTCGAGGACTTTGGCCCAATGCACTCACAACCACTTTAAGCAGATATTAATATTAGAGTCTGTCTGCATTCTATGCGCGCAGTTCCTTCTATCTTCAGAGTCAACAGATTGTGCAGAAGCCTGAGATGGTGCTTTTCACAGAGGGTGAGCTTATTCAATGGCTTATCGCTTCCGCCGTGCGATCGGGGAATGATGTGATGTATATGGAGGTTTCTGCGGCAGTTGCACCCAGGCACCTGGCAGCGGAAATGATCACGCTTCAGGATAGCATAGTTCCTGGCATATCTGAGGTGAGCTTTTTCGGTGAGCAGTCAGCCCTGCAAGAGAGCTGCCAGAAAGCCTTCAGCCATTTCAACGTGTGTGTAGTCTACTGTCAGGGATTCTACTTCTTCTGCGACTGATCTCCTGAGCCAGATTGCAAAGACTGTGTTCCACAGGTCGAAGAGCACTTCAGGCAGAAAGAACTTTATCGACGGATCATTGATGGAGGGATCGTACTCCATCAGCATCTGCTCATCGCTGTTTTCTTCAATCGGCCACGAATGCTCTGGTGAAGAGCGCTGATACCACGAGCCTGTCCTGATTATATCCTGCATTTCTTCAGGAAGCTCACGGAACCTGTCATCGGTGATGTAGCGGAAGCTGGGAAGAATTGCGTAGTATCCGGCAGCCAGGCAGTCATACTCTTTTATCCGTCTGCAGCGCTCCACCTCTTCCTGCAATGTGGCTGTCGGCACGTGGGCGGCATAGTCGATCCAGACCTTCTCATTCTTCCTGTCCGCAATCCTCAAGATCAGTCGTACCTGCTCCTTGCTTATGAAACCGCTCTCGAAGGCCTCTCTGATGAGAGGATGCCTCTCCAATCCATCGGCCAGCTTCATGAGACGGTACAGCAATGGCTTCGAGAGATCACAGTGCCGTATCGCATATTCCTCTATGCAGCTGCATTCGAGGATCCTGCAGATAGGCCTCTTTCGTAAGCGGCAGAGCCTGAAGCACCTCGCAGTTGTGCATCATCTCAGAGGCAAGGCGCCCAGAAAAGGAGAGATGCTCAACCGAGAATGTCCCTATGGAACGGTATCCCAGAGATGAAACTCCACAGTCCAATAGATACGCGCGGTGAGTTATTCCTGTGCCTTCCAGGGGCAACTCCGGTTGCGTGAACAGGATGACAGGCCATGAAAAAAATTCTGATTATCCATATCACCTCAGCGCTTGAGGGAAGTGACACGGGCGATCAACACATCAGGAGGCAGGTAGATTACTCCAGGAAAGTATCCCATATCCTCCTGCGCGATCGATATCCCTGGAATCCCCAATTGTTTATGTTATTGCCTAAAGTCGCCCGGGACATCATCTCAAAGTGTAACATTGACAGACAGATACAATAAAAGAAGAACATAAAATTGATGTTAACTCAGGTGTGCTCGAGATCTTTTTCCGGAAAACTTTTCAATGACAATGATTCGTTACGAAGTTGGACATGGAGCGTTTACCCTAACATTAAAACCCCAGAATCTGGTATAACGCTTCCTGGATGGGCAATGAGCCAAAATCTATTTTCCTGTCCTATCATCGGCGCCTTCAGTGATGAGTGGCAGATTGGTCCCGAGTTTGAACCGGTTGAAAAGAGCCTGAAAATTTATGATTCCGCTGGCAAATAGTGGGAATAGCGGACTTCCCTCTGGAGCTCACACATCAGCTCCCGGGCATGGAAGGAATTCTTCTTCTCTTCAGTTCTCATATCGTCAAGTGGCTCTTCAATAAGCACCAGATACCTGTCTTCCACATTGACTGCAGTATCGGGAGATTCAGAGGCCGGCTTTTCCTGCATGGCACGGTCATATGAGATTGAAATCAGAGCAGTCTTTTGATATACTTGCTTCAGTATCATGCAGGAGGATTTTATGAAGAACTACATCTCACAGCTTCTTTTCATCATCACAGTAGCCGTGATCATCGTGATGGCTCCACTCAATGCACGTTGTGAAGAGACTCAGGCAAAGCCTGAAACGGCAAAGATGCGCATATGCCTTTCACTCTCTGGACCGCCGGGAGCCGGCAAGACCACCTTCGGAAAGATGCTTGCTGAGCGCTACAATATACCACACATTTCTGTAGGGAAGATTCTCAGAAAGGAGATCGCCGATAAAACCTCTCTGGGGCTCAAAGTGGCGCCCTACGTGGAAAAAGGTGAGCTCACCCCCTCTGAGCTGATCATGGCTGTAGTAAAAAACCGCCTGTCCCAGGATGACTGCAAACCGGGCTTCATCCTTGACGGCTATCCCCGCAAAATGTCTGACACCGAGGACTTTGAAGCCATCATCAATGAGCTGAAAATCACTGATTTCAGGATGATTGGCCTTGAAATAAGCCCGGATGTCCTTATCGAAAGGGTGAAAAACAGGAGAGTCTGCAGCAACGGCCATGAATATGACCTGGTGAACAATCCGCCGAAGAAAGAGGGAATATGTGATATTGACGGGTTGAAGATTGAGAAAAGAAGTGATGACACTCCGGAAATAATAAAGAACCGCTTCCAGGTATACCAGCAGGAGACGCTTCCTGTCGTCAACTATTTCAGGAAGAAAGGCTGTTATGAAGCCATTGAGGAAAAGGGCAGCATTGAAGATGTTTTCCGCTCAATAGTGAAGCTTATAGAGAGTGGCTGGAAGAAGCATGCTCAATGAGGAATCAGGGAAGATCGAATAGCAGGACAGACGGCGATTTGAAATGAATAATTAGTAAAAGACTCTGACTGTGAGGTGGGGACTATGGATCTAATCGGTGAGATGAAAAACCTCTTCAACAGGATCTGGGGAAAACGCCTGGAGCATCTTCTGAGAGAGAGGCGTAACTCCCCCAGGAAGCCCTGTGATATATCCGGCATATATACCTATCTGGAGCAGGCTGCTGTACCTCTTGTGATAAAGGACGTCGGCCTCTATGGAATGAACGTCATCTCCTACAAGAAGCTCAAACCCGGAAGCACTCTGCTCGTTTCTGTAAGGGAAGACAGCAAGCTTTTTGAGAAATCACGCTTTGAACACACCGATGTATATATGAGCGTTCTGTGGTGCACGAAGGATGGCGAGGATTACAAGGCAGGCCTCCAATTCAATGATTCATATGATAAAATTGTCAATTCCTGGCTGGGTCTCCTGCTCAGCAAGTATGAGCTGCGAAGAGATGAGGCGAGCTACAAGAGGAAAACAGTCAGGGTATCTGCCGATATACCGATTATCTGGAAGATTCTGGGAGGAGAAAAGGAGCATAACGGAAACCTTGTGGATATCAGCCTTCAGGGTGCGCTTCTGGAGGTGGACAGGAACATAGATGATCGTGAGCATCTATGGCTGAAAATAGGGCCGTACAAAAAGCTCAGACCCCTGATATGCCACGCCACGGTAGTACATACCCACCATTCCCGCTCTATCAGGAAGTGGTTTGCCGGCGTCACCCTGACCACACTCGATGAGACACGGATGGAGCTTCTTCAACAGTATCTCACTGACCTGTATCTCACAAGCGATTGAGGTTTATTACCCTGCCACTATATTGACCAGTTTGTTAGGCACTACGATGATTTTCCTGACCGTTCTGCCTTCCAGGGCAGCCTGCACAGATGGCGACGCCAGTGCCAGGCGCTCTACCTCTGCATCAGCCGTGTTCTGCTCCAGGGTGAGGCGCTCTTTCAGCTTTCCGTTGAGCTGAACCACTACTGTCACAGCGTCCAGCTTCAGGATCTCATTATCATAAGACGGCCACGATGTCAGGAATACCGACTTCTTATGGCCCAGGCTCTCCCAGAGCTCTTCAGCAAGGTGAGGCGCAAATGGCGCCATTACCTTCACAAAGCGCTCAAGGCCAAGCATCAGGAGATCGCTGCTGCCTGAGAAGCTCTCCAGGATTGGGAAATACTCCATAAGGGCGGCGATGCATGTGTTGTACTGGAAGCGCTCCAGGTCATCGGTCACCTTCTTTGTCAGGCGATGGATTCCGATATACAGCTTCTTCTCACTGCCGCTGAGGGATGCGTAATCGAATCTCTCCACCTTTGCCGGCCCTCTGGCGGTGATGCCTGTGAAGAAGGCGTGGACGCGGTGCAGAAACCGGGAGACACCGGTCACGAAGCCGCTGCTCCACAGCACCTCTTTCTCCGAGGGAGAGGCGAAGAACATGGCGAGGCGAGACACATCTACGCCATACTCATTGATGAGTGCCATTGGAGATACCACATTCCCCTTCGATTTGGACATAATCTCGCCTTTTTCGTCGAGAACCATGCCGTGATTGAATAGACGTGTTGCCGGCTCGTCGTGTTCGAGCCACCCTTTGTCGTGGAGGAACTTGTTGAAGAACCTGAAGTAGATCAGGTGGCCGCAGGCGTGCTCGGCACCGCCGATATAAAGATCTATCGGGAGCCACTTCCGGGCAAGCTCCTTTTTAAAGGGCTCCTGCTCGTTGTGGGCATCAACATAGCGCATAAAATACCACGATGAGCACATGAAGGTATCTAGTGTATCAGGGTCACGCCTGGCAGGCTTCCCGCAGGTCGGGCATTTTGTATTAATGAAGCTTTTGCAGTCTTCCAGCGGTGAGCGCCCCTTGGGGATGAAATCGATGTTTCCCCTCGGGAGCAAAACTGGCAGGTCTGATTCAGGCACTGCCACAGTGCCGCAGAAATCACAGTGAATGACGGGGATGGGGGCTCCCCAGTAACGCTGTCGCGATACGAGCCAGTCTCTTAGGCGGAAGTTGATCGTTCTTTTCCCGATGCCCTTTGACTCCACTGCTGATGATACGGCGGTGATCCCTTCCTTTGACGGCGTGCCGCTGAACTCTCCTGAGTTCACCATTGTGCCTTCATCCACATATGCTTCCTCCATCGTTGCTGCGTCGAGCTTCCTGTCAGGAGGCTCTATTACCACTTTGACGGGGATGCCGTATTTTCTGCAGAAGAGGAAATCACGCTGATCGTGGGCAGGCACGCCCATCACGACACCTGTGCCATATGTGGCCAGCACATAATCGGCGATCCAGAGCTGCACCTTTTCTCCGGAGAGAGGGTTGATTGCGAATCGCCCTGAGAAGACGCCGTCTTTTTCACTGACTGTAGATGTCCTGTCTATGTCTTTTTTCAGCACGCTCTTCTGGATATACTCCAGCACTTTTCCCTCCTGCGGCATTCCCTGCACAAGCTCCTTGACGAGAGGGTGCTCAGGTGCAATTGCCATGAAGGTCACGCCGAAGAGTGTATCAGGCCTTGTTGTGAAGACAGGAAGGCTGTGATCCGAACCTTCGATGGGGAAGTTGATTTCAGTGCCTTCGCTTCTCCCGATCCAGTTGCGCTGCATCGTCACTATGTTATCAGGCCATCCAGGAAGTGCATCCAGGCCGTCGAGAAGCCGCTGGGCATAGTCGGTGATCTTCAGGAACCACTGGGTCATCTCTTTTTTAGTCACTTCATTGTGGCAGCGCCAGCATGTTCCGTTGATGACCTGCTCGTTGGCGAGCACTGTCTTGCAATCCGGGCACCAGTTGGCCAGAGCCTTAGACTGATAGGCCAGGCCGGCGTTGAAGAACTGGAGGAACATCCACTGCGTCCACCTGTAATAGTCAGGAAGGCAGGTAACCACCTCTCTGGACCAGTCATAGCATATCCCCAGAAGCTTCAATGTGCTTCTGGATACCTTGATGTTGTTGAGTGTCCACTCCTGAGGATCGACGCCAGCCTTGATAGCCGCACCTTCAGCAGGCATTCCGAAAGCATCCCAGCCGAAGGGATGGAGGAGGTCATAACCTTCCATCAGCTTGTACCGGGCATAGACATCGGCTATCGAGTAATTTCTGAAGTGTCCCATATGTATATCGCCTGATGGGTATGCAAACATCACCAGGAGGTAATATTTCTTTTCAGGATCTTTGCGGGTGAGAAACTGCCTGGTATCGTCCCAGGTTTTCTGCCATTTGTGTTCGATCTCTGCAAAGTCGTAATTCATTGTATCCTCCAGAAGTGTTATTTACAGATTGTTTCACCGGTGCGCTCGAGAGCTTTTCGGAGCATCTCTTCCGCCTTTTTGAGTGCGTCAGATACTTTATCGATGTTCTTCCCGCCGCCCTTTGCGAAGTCCGGTCTTCCGCCTCCGCCTCCACCAAGCATGGAGCTGACCTCCTTGACCACCGCACCGGCGCTCACTTTGTGGCGATTGACGAGATCCTTTGAGGCAAAGCCTGTCACGAAAAGCCTGTCTTTCTCGCCGGCTATGAGAAGGCCGCAGACCGGTTCGGCTCCGCTCCTGAGCTCATCGGCAAGCGCTCCGAGCTGCTCCGGTGACAGATCTTCCCTGAACGATGTCACAATCTTCACATCACCGGCTTCAGATGCCACTGCGAGCAGCTGCTCCCTGAGACTTTTCACATCCTTCATCCCTTCCTGGGCCCTCATCTTCTTCAGCTCTTTTATCTCCCTTACAAGGCTCTCCACTTTCTCAGGGAGCTCGCGCTGATTTGTATGAAGCACTGCTGAGAGCTTTTTCAGCAGACATCTGTCAGACTGGAACTGCTCTATTGTTGATCGCTGCGTGATGGCTTCGATTCGGCGCACACCTGCCTCAGATGATGTCTCGGCGGTGATGTAGAATGAGCCGATGTCGCCTGTGCGCTCACAGTGAGTGCCGCCGCAGAGCTCCTTTGAGTAGCCACCGATGTCGATGACTCTGACCGTTTCGCCGTATTTCTCACCGAAAAGAGCGATGACGCCTTCACGCTTCGCCTCTTCGAGAGATGTCACCTTAATCGAAAGCGGGGCGTTGTCAAAGATCTTTTCATTCACAAGCGTCTCGATTGTAAGCAGTTCTTCAGAGGTGATGGCCTGAGGATGGGTCACGTCGAAGCGCAGATAGTCCGGATGCACAAGTGAGCCCTGTTGAAGCGCATGAGGGCCAAGCACTCTGTGCAGGGCATGGTGCAGCAGATGAGTGACTGTATGGTTGGCAGCAACGCTGCTCCGTCTTCTTCTGTCCACACAGGCGTTTACTGCAAAGGGCAGCGTCGGGATGTCACCTGACACTATCTTGCCGTAATGTAAAATGTAGTCTCCTCTCTTCCTGGTATCATTTACTTCGAAAGTGAATTGCCCGCATCCCTCTGCCTGCTCTGCTCCCTCTATTATTCCGGTATCGCCGACCTGACCGCCTGACTCAGCATAGAACGGTGTCCTGTCAAGCACCAGTATTAATCCGTGTCGTTCTTTCCCAATAATATTCAGCACTTGCGCTCGACATTCCGTTCCCCTGTATAATGCCTCGCCGCGCTCCCAGTATCCGACGAACTCAGTGGCCGGGAGGCCCTGGAGCTCTTTACTGATATCCACAATCTCTGCACTGCTAAAAAGATCCGTCTCTCCCTTTGACCGCTCCCTGTGCTCGCATTCGGCTTTCGTCCAGCCTTTCTCGTCGACAGTGAGGCCGTGCTCCGATGCCATCTGGTCGATCAGGTCTCTGGGGAAGCCGTCCTGGTGATAGAGGCGGTAAGCTTCAAAGCCGTCCAGCTCTGTCTTACTGCCATCCTTCATTGACTGGGCAAGGGAAGAGAACCGGGAGAGACCTCGATCGATTGTCTCTGCAAAGGCAAGCTCTTCCTCTCTGACAATGAGCTCAATGTGGTCCAGGCGCTGTCCCACTTCAGGGAAGACAGGGCCATAGATTTCAGCCACGATCTCAGGCAGCTTATAGATGAAAGGCTCTTTCATATCCAGCACCTGCCTCCCGAATCGGGCGGCCCGCCTGAGGAGGCTTCGCAGCACCGAGCCCCGTCCCTTTTTTTCAGGGACGGCTCCGTCTGCTATGGCAAATGAAAGGGCCTTCACATGGTCTGAAATGACGCGGAGCGCAGTGTCCGAGTCCTGAGAGCCTCTGCCATAATCGGCGCCGGTCAGCTTTTTCAGCGCCTGAAAAAGCGGGTAGAAGAGATCTGTATCATAGTTGGAGTAAGTTCTCCTGACAACCGCAAGAAGGCGCTCAAAACCCATGCCTGTATCGACGTGATTCTTTGAAAGGCGCGTAAGTGTGCCGTCCTTTTTCCTGTCGAACTGTATGAATACCAGGTTCCAAAGCTCAATGAAGCGCCCGCATTCGCCGTTTACAGAGCATGTGTGGCCTGGAGCGCCTTTCATGGAACAGAAGGACTCACCCAGATCGATATGGATCTCCGAACAGGGTCCACAAGGCCCTGTGTCGCCCATCTCCCAGAAGTTGTACTTTTTTCCGAAGGGAAGAACCCTTGAAACAGGTATGCCGGCTTTGTCAGGCCAGAGCTCTCTGGTCTCTCTGTCGATCTCAAGACCTTCTCTTGCATCGCCTCCGAAATAAGTGGCCCAGAGCGATTCCTTCGGAAGGCCGCACGTCTCGGTGAGAAAAAGCCATGCCCATTCTATGGCCTCGGCTTTGAAATAGTCTCCGAAACTCCAGTTTCCCAGCATCTCGAAGAAGGTGTGATGTGACGTGTCGCGCCCCACTTCATCAAGATCATTGTGCTTTCCCGACACACGCAGACACTTTTGTGTATCGGCCACTCTAACGTGCACAGGCGTGCTGGTGCCCTGGAAGATGGTCTTGAACTGGTTCATCCCTGCATTGGTGAAGAGAAGAGTGGGATCGTCTATCGGGACAACCGGCGCCGATGGCATTATGGTATGATCTCTGCTTTGGAAAAAGTCAAGGAAGTCTTTTCTTATCTCAAACTGTGTGCGCATCTGCAACCTCCGGGCTGGACACTTGCTGTTATAAAGGCTTTTCTGAGATCCAGCTTTTTTCTTCATATTCCTTAGTGACGGTCCTTTTTCCTCCAGATTACAGCTGCAGAGGATACTGTTCTGCTCCATGTTTGTATTTTGTGGAATGTTAACATGTTGTTAACATAAGTCTGGTTGCAAGGCCGGAGCATGTCTGATACAATAAATTCAAGACAATTCTTGCTTTTGGAGTATTGTGCATGGAAATTGGAATCAATGCATCGCAGCCAGTCCCTTTCAGCAGCAACATACCAGGAATACCTCTTCTCGGCGGATTGGATCTGAGTGAAACCGGTGCCGCACTGCAGGCCGCGGATTCCTTTGAATCTGAGGCGGTGTCGGCACAGAGAATGTATCCTTTCATCGTGATACCTCCCAACCAGCCCAAGATTGCCATATCGACAGATCAGCTTGATAAACGTGTTTCATCTGATCTCTCAAAGCTTAACATCAAGCCGCGTGAAGGCATCCCTCTTGTGGGAGGCATTACTGTAGAGATCAACGAGGAGACAAAGAAGCGTCTCGAAGGTATGGGATACAAAGTCATCATTGATGAGAAGGCCAGCCTAATCCCTGCAAAGCCCTGGGAAAAGAAGAAAGAGATCTTCAGTGGAATAGATTCGCAGGATTCTGTTGAAAGTAATGTAGAAGCTGAGGATATCTCGTCTCCGAATGCTCTCTCTGAAACACGGTACGCTACTCCGCTGGCATCGCAGTTCACAGGCAAGGGGGTAACCATAGCATTTCTGGATACAGGCATCTATCCACATCCGGATTTTACTACTCCCAGAAACAGGATTGTGGCTTTTCACGACGTGATAAACGGCAAATCACTCCCTTATGATGATAACGGACACGGAACACAATGTACAGGCATTGCAGTCGGAAATGGACATTTGTCTGAGGGTCTGTACAGAGGGCCTGCACCTGAAGCCAATATCGTGTCTGTAAAGGTGCTGGACAAAACCGGGGCAGGCAAGAAATCCGATATCCTCAAAGGCCTGAGCTGGATAATGGAGAACAAGGACAGATATAATATCAAGATACTGAATCTCTCACTGGGTATACAGGCAAAGCCCAACTACCAGGATGATCTTGTAGAACAGGCTGTCGAGAAGCTCGTTGATGCAGGAATAATCATAGTGGCATCGGCAGGAAATGAAGGGCCTTACGAAGGCACCATCAGTGCTCCAGGCGATAATCCCAGAGTCCTCACCGTCGGAGCAGCCGATGATAAAGGCACTTTGACCACTACTGACGACAAGATGCTTGATTTTTCGAGCCGTGGACCGACACCGGCCGGTATCCAGAAGCCAGACCTGGTGGCTCCCGGAGAGGTTGTAATAGGACCTAACGCCCCCAATTCACCAGTTGAGGAGAGAGCGCTAAGATACAAAAGTAACCGCAACATGCTGGAATGGCTGAACAGTATGCCTGAATCGCAGCTCACGTCAATACCTGATGATACACTCAGGATGATCGGTTTTTCACAGAACTCCATAGATGCTTTCAATTCTTCTGTATACGGAGCGAAGCAGGAGCTCAAGAAGCAGATGCAGCTGACCGACAAGATGCCCATAATTGATAACGTCTATGTAGGATCGCCAGGCACATCAATGGCCACAACCGTAGTCACAGGTGTCACTGCTCAGCTTCTGGAGGCCAACCCAGACCTGAATCCTGAACAGATAAAGGACATTCTGAAGGGTGCGGCCGACAAGATACCAGGCTACGGACTCAACGTTCAGGGTGCAGGAATGCTGGATATCGAGGAATCCCTGCAGAAGGCCCTGGATATGAGAAAGAAAAGCGCCTGAGCCGCTGTATGGCAGAATACGCTCTTTCTGTGCCGATTCAGGAACTCGGAGCCTTCTTTTATCATTCAGATTATAACTATGCTTCGATAGTCACATATCAGATGCCAGGGAGATGATCTGCGATGGTTGCTCTCTCGAATGCGGTATTGTGGATTTTCCTTGTATTCAACATTTTCTATAATCTATTCATTCTGATATACTGCTGCCTGCTTCTGTCAGAAAGCGGAGATGAGAACCCGGTAGTGATGGATCAGAGATTGAGTGATGTCAGCGAGGTCGAGATGAATTTCTTCAAGTACGGGCGCGTTGAAGTCATCAGGCTGATTCTGGTGACGCTCATACAGAAGGGTTTTATCACCATCAAGGAGATAGAGCGTGAGAGAACCACGGCTCATGTGCATCGTCCGGACTCTTGTTGCCCCTGCTGCCAGTCTGTCATAACCACCACTCACAGTTACAGATATCGTTCTGTCGCCGGCAGAGACACATCAGAGCTGGGACCTTTCGAGCACGATGTGCTGGCAGTATTCAGCAATTACAAATCGGACAGGGAGGCGGCCTCAGAGTTGGAGATTCATCCTCTGTTCACTCAGTATCTGAAAAAGATGTATGATTTTTCTCTGATAAGAAACAAGAATCATGTGGAAAGGCTGATAGAATCGTTTTACAACGTCAGCTGCGTTCTCTTTGCAGCCGCATCGATCACCGTCTTTTTTATTCCAGTCTCAGAATGGCAGGTTGCAGCTCTTACACTTACAGGAATGAACGTCGCCTGCGGAATAATGGCACGTCTACTCTACTACAGGGGCAGACTGGCCTTTGGCCACATCAGCGGAGATGTAATTCCGACCGTCAATTACAACGAATTCATAGCCCTCTATGAAAAGAACATTGCTCCCATAGAAGGCTCCAGGCCTTTCAGAAAGGTGCTGCAGGGAGAGATTTAGCGGAGAACCGCAGCAGAAGGCCTGCCATCCAGACAGTGCCTTCAATCTGCCGCTCATGAGGCGAGACGCAGTATCTACTTTGGTATACAGACGAGAGTCGTTCCGGGATAATAGTAGTTCAGAATGGCTTTATAGTCTTTTCCCAGCTCTGCCAGCCTGCAGGCTCCCCATTGACACATCCCGACTCCATGGCCCCATCCGCTGCCTGAAAAGCGGAGGCGGGCAGATATCTTTTCCTTTCCCTCCTCCATCCTGATAACCAGAACGCTTGGCTGGCACAGAAAAATGGATGTAAAGAGCTCATGGGGCATCACGAGAGAGGGAGGTGGAGACTCGATTTTGCCCTGCTCTGTCACTTTGAGTGGGCCGAAGCTTGTGAATCCAAGTGATTCTGTGTTCAGAGAACTGTCTGATATCTCTGCTGATGGAAATCTATGAACCCATTGTGTGGAGATTGCAGGCGGCAGTTTTTCTCTTTTGATATCGAGGATTTCAAGCTTGAAGCGTGTGCTTTTCAATCTGCCAGGGCCTATCATCATCCTGAGCTCGGAGCCTCTGATTACCCGCTCGCCATCAGACAGGGTGATGGTTATTTCTGCTGCTCTTCCCGACTTCCCCTTTCTGGTCACTTTCAGATCGACAAGCTCGCCGTCAGGGAGATCTCCTTTATTTTCAAGCTTTGCAAGCGCTTTTTTCAGCTCTTCAGTTGTAATCTCCTGCTTCCAGGAATACAACGGTGAGATGCTGCAGTATGTGCAGGGTACACCTTTGAGAAATGATGCATCTTCAGGGAAGACCTCTGCGCCGTCTTCTGTGTGTCCTCCACAGGTGGAGTGATAGTAAGCCTTGATGACCTCGCCATTATATGTCAGCACCTGTCCTTCGGTATCCTTGACAATCTTTATCAGCTTTGACGATTCTGCCGTCATCCCGGCGTAAACCTGGTCCATCACTGTTGAGTAGACATCGAAATCTTTATCGCGGGGCTGCCTCTTCTTATACAGAATATATGTTCTTGCCGCAACGGCCTGTGCCTTCAGTGCATCGTCCGGCCACGATGCTATAACTTCTCCACTGAGTACTCCTGCCAGGTAATCCTCTATGTTGACATCATTGATGACAAGGAAGCTTGCAGGTGTCCTCTTTTTTAGCTCTATAAAGCCGCGATAAGGCTTCCCGTTGACAAACAGGCAGTCTTTTTCCTTCCCCGCCTTCAAAAGAATATTGTCGGTGTCAATCTTATTATTATCGGCATAGAGAGAGCCCGCTTTCAGCGTGAAAGATGCGCCTTTTTTAAAAGACATGAGCTTCTTATCGTCATCGCAGACCAGCAGTTCGCTTCCTGAGGTGGCTATTGTCACGCTGTTTGTAGAGAGGAGATGTGCCCTGATAACTGTTGCAGTCCCATTTGAGCCCGATGAGGCACTGCAGAAGGATTCAGCGGAGATAAGAACAAAGGTGATGAGAATAACGGCAGGAATTGAGTAAATGCATCTAGACATAACTCATATCAGTTCGCGCAATCCTGGCTGTTATCCTCTCATTGAAAATAATCGCAGGGTAAGGTCCACCTTTTTCCGCAGGGGATGCAGGCCATGCATCTGGAGGAAGGATCCCGTACTCGCCAGACACCTGCAGAAGCCGATTGGAAATTGTCAACTGCTCGCGCGTCTGTCATTTGTTATACTCACCAGCATAACAAACTGCAGCATTCTAAATTGCCAAATGAGCGTTGATAGATGATTTCAGAAGTTTTGACAGTGCAATTTACAATGCGCGTTTGTATAATATCAGAGTCTGTCCCCTTTTATTGGTATTTTCACTCCGCCTATGTCTACAAAGCCGTCTTCGATATCTATCACCTTGTTTCCACTGACAGGATGAAGGAGCTGTGCTTTGGCTGAATCGAGCGAGTCTGTGATGAGCAGTATCTTCATCAGTTCGAGCGTTACCTCTTTTGCGCTCATCCCTGGGAAGCTTCCCTTTCTCATCTCAGAATAGATGAATGTGAAGGCATCACGCGCCTCTTCGCCCCGCTTCTCTCCGGCCAGCGCTTCCATCAGGGAAAAGAAGCGCGACACGCCATCTTTCAAAGGCTCATCGCCGTCAAGATGCTCTGCGATACAGCGGTAGTTTACAATTGCCTCGGCAGCTGTCTTTTCAGCCGACACCTTCTCGTATGAGTGTGCTGCTGCAGGAGGCGCACCTTTTGTAAGAATCTCGCCAAAAAGATCTCTGCGCTCACGATAACTTTCCATCTGTGCAGGCTTCTGCAGAAGATCCCATGCCTCCCTTGTCTCACTGTATGCCTTTGTCAGTTCAGTGAGCTCTATGAAGTCTGAGCGGCCTTCAGCGTTATCATTGAAGAGAGCTTTAATCTCTCTATAGGCATCTATCGGACGCAGCGGACTGTCATGCCTTAGAGACTGTGCCAGTATGCTGAGGAGTTCTGCTTCGCCGGCCAGACTCTCGCTTTTCTGCAGCTCACCGGCCATGGCTTTGAAGCTGTCAATGGCTTCCTTTCCATCGCGCGTGCCTTTGGAGATGCTGACAAGCGCTGCCTCCCTTTCTGCGTAATCACCGATTTCAACATCTTTCGTAAGTGCCGTATATGCCTCTGCCGCCAGTTCCACACTTTTCATGCTGGAGAGAAGCGCAGTGAATCGCTCTGCAACGCCCTGGTCATTCTGATAGTCGCTGTGAATCATATTGAAGGCTTTTCTGGCGCTTTCACCGGCGTTCCACTGATCCTTGAGAGCCCCCAGCAATGTGGAAAAGAGGAGGCCGGCACTTCTGAAATCTTCGCCTTTACCTATGGAGTCATTGATGAATGTGAAATCGTCGCGGGCGTCTGAAACCTGCTTTTCATTCTGAAGGATTGAGACAAAGACTTTCTCGCGAATCCTGGCGTCATTGCTCCCAATCGGGCTTTTCAGGAATTCCATGGCTGAGATGGTATCCTGAATATCGCCTGTCTCCATGAAGATGGCTCTAAAGGTTTTATGCTGGTCAGGTCTGTTTTTAAGATCTTCCCGCAGGTAGATGAAACCTCGCCGTGCCATTCGGGCGCTTCTGCCCTTATTATGCAGATGCTCCATCAGATCCAGAAGCTCTTTTGATGCAGCCTCGAGTGTTTCGCCGGGCTTTGTCACGTTCTCCAGCACTCCGAAGTCTTTCACAGCCTCTTCATTGTCGTGTTCACGCTCCACCAGGGAGAGGAAGACTTTCTCTCTGACGGCTGCATCGCCTTTCCCATCTGGGCTGGCTATGAACTGAAGGCCTGCAATGGATGAGTTAAGGTCTTTTGTTGCGGTCAGGAGCCTGTGGAATGTCTCCTCCCTGTCTGTCCTGCCTTTCAGGTTTTCCTGTATGTAGTTGAAGGACCACTGAACATCCCTGGTATCATGTGATGAGAGCTCGTCGTAGAGTCTCAGCATTGTTGCGGCGTTCTGTCTGAACTCCATGTGGTCCCTGCTGTTCTTCTGGACAAGGCGGTATGAGTTTACAGTATCTTCCAGTTCGCTCTTCTGCTCTTTCTGGAACAGCTCCAGGAAGAAGCCGGCCCTTTCGGAGAATGTGGTGGCGCCTATCGATCTGCCCACCATCTTAAGCTCCTGCGACGTGATACCTTTGTTGAGCTGTGCCAGTCCTGCTACAGCATCCTTTGCCTCTTTCAGCTCTATTCTCAGCTTCATCGGATCTTTTGCTTTTTCCTCTGAGAGGAGAGCAAGCGCGATCCCACCACTTTCTGCCGTGATGCGGTCATTGAAGGGGCCTTTCCCATTCCACTGACCTGACAGAATATTGTAGGCACCGTAGGTGCCGATTCGCTCCATCCCATCTTTCCCTTCTGCTTTGAAGGAGTATCCAAGTCCTTCCATATCAGCAAGAAGGCGCGCCATTTCACCTTCAGGAAGCTGTGCAGATGTGCCTTTCAGATAAAAAGCCTGCATCTCCTGAACATCACCTGTGTTATCCATGGGGAGAAAGGCTAGATTCTCTCCCTTTGCGAACAGAGAGCTCTTCTCTTTGTGTGAGCCTTTCTCCAGAATGTCTGCAGCACCGGAAGGAGATATCTCCTTTTTTCCACCCAGCAGCGGAATCCATGAAGACTTCTCCTGGAAGAATTTGAAGCCCTTTCCTTTCAGCGCCTCAAGAGATGATCTCAGCTCATCGTGGCTTATAGCAGAGATGAGCGTACCCTGTGGACCTCCGACCATGGCTGAAGTCTGGGCTGTGGTGCTGTAAAGGCTTACTGGGGCTGTTATTTCAATGTCAGAGCCATAAGCGGCTCCAGGTGGCGGATCGACTGCACCTGTCTTCCCAAGCATTGATGTATTTATCTGCTGAGGCTTTTTCTGCGCTCCTGTTACTTCAACGTGATCTCCTGGAAGTGGAAGAGACGATGTATCGTTCTGCTGTTTCGGCACTCCAGCAGAAGTATCGTGCATTCGATATGATGGGCGCTCAATCTTCATAGTTGCCACCTCTCTTGTTACAACAGCATGGTGAGAATCATTCCACTCTCCATGTCTTTCTATATGATAGCAGGCATTGCCTTGTGAATGCAATATGCTCCGTGTTAATTGGATGTAAACTTTTAAGGCTCACATGAAGGAGCGCATCGGATGCAGGGAGAATGGAGAATAATAATGATTAATTATCTGCTTCAAGTGAGGGGAGGATGCTATGGAGAAGGTTCCTTCAGTCGGTGAACTCCTCAGAAAAGTGCCGCTTTTTGCAGAGATGAGTGAAAAAGAGCTTGCCGATCTGGAAAAGCTTTCCAGAATCAAGCGGTTTCCCCGGGGAACAGTGCTTTTTGAAGAGGGAGACGAGGGGCAGGAGCTCTTCATACTTACGAGAGGTCTATTGAAGGTTGGCATAATTCACGAAGACGGGAGAGAGTTTACGCTGATCATCAACAGGCCTTACGATTGTCTGGGAGAAATAGCACTGCTGGATGGCTCTCCGCGCTCAGCCGGCGCTACGGCACTTGAGGATGTTGAGCTTCTTTCCATACACCGCAATGACTTTGATCATTTTCTATCCCTTAATCCCAAGATGAAAGACTCTATCATCAGGCTTCTGTGCTGGCGTCTCCGGAATCTCACGAATGAAGTCACCGATTTTGCTTTTCTGAATGTGTATTACCGCCTGTCCAAGAAGATACTGGAATTTGCAGTCACATTCGGCTTGGAGACGCCGGAAGGCACTGTTATAGACAGAAAGATTACCCACCAGGAGCTTGCAAACCTGGTGGGTACGTCCCGGGAGATGATAACCAAGATACTGAATGAAATGAAAAAGGAGAAGGTTATCTCCAGCCGGGATAACAAGCTTCTGATCCCGGTAAAGGGCAAGGAGCGGCTGATGAGAGCTTCGACCATCCTTGGAGAAAACTGATTTACTGCGGGCCTGCAGGCTTCCGCTGGTAATGATGCTATTGAAAATAGAAGGCTGAACAATCCACGATGAAAGAAGGAGAAAGGCAATGTTGAAAGGCAAAAAGCTGGGAATTCTGGTGGGAGGCGGACCTGCACCTGGCATTAACTCCGTCATAAGCTCGGTCACAATTGAAGCGATTAAAAGAGGCGCGTCTGTCATCGGCATTTATGACGGCTACGAGCACCTGGAAAAACGTGAAAAGAACATCGAGTTTCTGAACATACCCAAGGTGAGCCGTATTCATCTCACCGGCGGCAGTATTCTCAGGACAGCCAGGGCAAATCCAACAAAGAGTGAAGAGAAGCTTCGCAATGTGGTGGAAACATTACAGGATATGGAAATAACTCACCTTGTCACTATTGGAGGCGACGATACTGCCTTCTCTTCGCTTAAGATAGCCGAATATGCAAAGTTTATCGGTTATGAGATCCTCACTGCCCACGTTCCAAAGACGATTGACAACGATCTCCCACTCCCTCCGGGAATTCCTACTTTCGGCTATGAGACCGCGCGCTCTGAAGGAGCCAGGATCCTGTCCACATACGCTGAAGACGCTCGTACTTCTGGTAGATGGTATATCATAATAGCCATGGGGCGTAAAGCAGGACATCTGGCGCTGGGGATTGGAAAAGCGGCTGGTGCCACACTTACTCTCATTCCTGAGGAGTTTCAGGGAAAGCTCTCTCTGGAGCTTGTCATTGACACCATTGCCGGTGCCATTATCAAGCGTCTGAGCCAGGGCTATAATTATGGGGTGGCTGTCGTTGCTGAAGGCTTCATGGAGTTCGTAGAGAAGAAAGAGCTTGAAAAATACATGACCAAGCTGGAGAGTATAGAGACTGATGAGCACGGCCATATTCGCCTTTCAGAGCTCAACATCAGTGATATAATAAAGTATGGCGTCAAGAAGAAGCTCGCGAAATTTGAAATGAAAATGCGCATCGTCGATCAGGAGCTGGGATACGAATTACGCTGTATCGCACCCTGCCCATACGATGTAGAGTATACGAGAAACCTTGGCTATGCAGCCGTAGATTTTCTTGACAAGGAAGGTACACAGGCTCTTATAAGCATACAGGGTGACGCCATCGTGCCCATCTCGTTCAGCGATATTCTGGACAAAGACACAGGCAAGACAAAGGTCCGCTTCGTCGATATCTCATCACTGCAGTTCCGGATCGCCAAAGAGTATATGATTCGCCTTGAGAAAGATGACTTTGAAAACGAGGATAAGTTGAAAGAGCTGGCCAAAGTATCACATGTGTCTGTCAGGGAGTTCAAGGAGCAGTATCATCACGTTGTTTCATGACAACCGATGTCCGAATTGAATGGAAAAAGCAGGGATAACATTCTTTCCCTGCTTTTTTAGCATCTTGTTTAAAACGGTTATTTCCTGTTTTTCCACAGAGCGTCGTGGATTCCCTGGGCAAAGCCTGTCATTACATCGCAGACTCCGTCAACGACGCCGGCTCCAGCCTGATATCCTTCCTTCAGGCTTTCCTTGAAGCCCACACCGGTGCCTGTTATAGCGCCTTCTGTGATATTCTGCGTTAAAAGGCGTATCTTGCTGTCTGCATTGTTCCCCTTGATTGTCTCATCAACAGCTTTCTCCACTTTGTCGACGAACCGCTCAGGGAAGCCTGCCTTGTTCTCTACTGCCAGAGTCAGGAGCCCTGCGACAAATCCTACACCTGCGCCTATCCCCATCCCTATCGGGCCGCCCATGCAGAAGCCTGATGCGGCTCCGCCGAGTGCAAATTCTCCCAGTGTTACTCCGTGGAACCAGCCTTTATCGATGTTTTCATAGTCCATTGAGAGACCTTCAGCAATCCCTTCTGCTGTGCCTGCAGGAGTGTGAATAGCTGCGCTGGCTACTGCAAAGGCAGAGCCCACCACGGCTTTTACTGCAGCTTTGGGCACAGAGAGGATCTTTGCGGCGATCGACTTATCACCGCTCAGGGTTACCTTATCCTGAACCTCTGGAGTGGCCTCCTTTTCAACTTTCTCCCTTGGTGTCAGGGAAAGATTCTGTGAAGCCATTGATATATTCTGAATATTCTGTGTCATTGTGGCACCTCCGTTGAATTACTTTCCAAAAAAAGCTTCCTTGGCACCGTCGGCGGCGCCTCTGACTCCTGAAGCAAGCCCTTTGCCGAGAGAGGCGCCGAGCTTCCATCCGGTTGAGATACCGGTTATTCCGCCTTCAACCATTCCTTCAGTGGCACTTCTTGTTGCGATCTGCATCGGAGTGCCTCCTGTATTGTCTGCCACTGCTTTGTCAACGCGATCCTGTATAGTCTCCACCATTTTATGGTCAGCGTGAGTCATCGATTCAAGTCCTCTGATCAAAAGACCGCTGAGGAAACCGATTCCTGCTCCTATACCAGCCGTTACAGGGCCGCCCATGCAGAAGCCTGCGGCAGCTCCACCTGCTGCAAACTCACCGAGCGTGGCAAGTGTGAAGATTCTGGTACGGCCGTCACCTTTATAGTCTGCCACTCCTTCTGCAAGACCTTCCAGAGCGCCCGGTATGGCGTTCTTGGCTGCATAGGCAGTTCCAATTGTTGTGGAAAGAGTCAGTTCCAGTGCTTTGACCGGAAGATCTATTATCGCTTCACCGATCTTTTTGAATACAGATTTATTCTCAGAGATGGTCACCGAATCACCAGGCTGAGATGCCTGATTCTCTTTCTGCGGAGACGTGCTCTGATTTTTTACACTCCCGGCATCATAGTTCTGAGATCCAATGTTTGGAATTCCATTCATCGTCATGGTGATTACCCTCCTTCGCCAACGTTACTCTTCTGTCTTCGCCTGCGGTGCAGGTGTTTCGTAGTTGTTCAGGGCACTGAAGGCTCCTTTGAGTCCCTTCGCTACACCAACTATGCTGTCTGATACGCCCTGAACAAATCCCGCGCCTGTATCGTATCCTACTCCGAAGCCTTCCCTGATACCAGCCGCAGTGCCAACCATTGCGCCTTCGATGACATCTCTGTGACCGTTGGCCACCTTGCTCCCAAGATCCTTGTTATCGCCTACTTCACGTCTGAGATGCTCTGTCATATTCTCTGCAATCTCTTTGTCGGTACCTGTTGCTTTTTCGATCCTGCCGAGGATGTATCCGACAAGAAGTCCACCGACTGCTCCGGCTATGCCGCCACCTATCATGCCGAAAGGCCCGCCCATGGCGCCTGCTGCGGCACCAATCAGAACACATTCTGTATTGAGTATGGCCTTATGCGTTCTCTTGTCAGCTTCAATGCGCTCCACATCGCCTTTGTGAGTTGCGCCCTGGCCGATTCCCTCTATGAGGCCATAGGGAGCGGCGAGTACTGCGCCGACTGTTCCTGCTGCAGTCCCGAAGGCAGCTTTCAGTATTTCTCTGGGGATGCCAATTACCAGCTTTGCAGCTTCCCTGAATTTCTCACCAAATGTCTGAGGCTTTGCTTCTTCTGAGGTCGGAGCTTCACGGTCGCGGGAAAGAATCGTTCTCACTGCACCTTTTGTTCCTTCCCAGAGTCCGTCAAAAGTAGCTTTTCCTTTTTCTCTTCCCAGGTTGAAGCTCTCTATTACGCCATCCTTTACGCCGAGAATGCCGCCTTCGGCAATGTCCTTGCCGGCATCATACATCTTGTCGCCGGTAGGATTGTTATCTGCAATCGCATTGTATATGCCCTGTGAAATCTTCTCGTCCACTCTGTCGAGTGCTCCAGTGGCGCCGTCGATGGCTATCTTGATTCCGCCAAGAACCAGACCGCCCAGGCCGCCTATTGCAACACCCCAGGGGCCGCTCATCATGCCACCGGCTAATGCGCCTGCAGCACCAATCTGGAGAGCATAGCCGATCCCATATCCTGCTTCGGCTTCGCCTTTGTGGCCTTCTACCTGATTTGCCGCATCAGGTTTGTCTGTGGTCAGGCCTGCCTGTATTCCGCCGAGAGCACTGGGTATTACTCCGAGTGCCGCGCTGACTGTACCGTGTGCTATTCCAGCTGCCTCTTTGATTGCTCTGGCAGGGAAGAGGACGATCTTCTTTCCAAGCGATTCACCGCCTGAAATGTTGACTGAGTCCTTCTGCTCCTGCGCCTTTTCGCTCTCGCCGGCCTGACGCTCCACACGGGCCTGTGTGTTCACTGTAATCGTGTTCTGTGGTGCAACTTTATCAATACCGCTCATGGTCGTCCCTCCTTCCTTACTCTTCATCCTTAAATCTGATGGCCTCTTCGATGCCTTCGATGACACCTTCAGCCACATCGCGTATACCGCCTATGATGCCCTTGCCTGCCTCATACCCTGAATCCCATCCCTTTTTCATACCAATGGCCGTGCCTACTATGGCGCCTTCGGTAACACCCTGGGTGAAGTTCTGAACCTTGCTCGGGCCGTTGTTGTCCTGCATTGCCTTGTCCACCGATTCCTCAACGGTGCGGCAGAAATCCTTGGAGAACTTTGCCTTTCCTTCTATCGAGCGGAGGATGGCTCCTGTAAAGAGTCCTATCGCAGCACCTATACCAGTGCCTACGGGACCGAAAAGTGAGCCGACTGCTGCGCCGCCTGCGGCAAACTCTCCGACTAGAATTGTAGTGTAAGCACCTGTGTCTACATATTCTGTGTCACGGTGAATCGCCTCAGAAACACCTTCTGCGGCTCCAGGAAGCGCGTGTGTGACGGCGCTTGCCGTTCCAACAGCCACACCTGTTGCTGTCTCCAGAACTTTGATCGGGAACATCGCGATCCCTTTCAATGCCTGGCCTACTGTATGTTTAATACCGCCAGACGAGATATTGACTGAATCCTGGGTGGTCTCCGGAGCCTTTTCTTCTGTTTCCTTCTGAATCGGCTTTTCAACATCCATCTTCTGGGGTACCTGAGAACCTGTTATTCTAATCATTACTGACGCCTCCTTTCTTACTTCTTCCCCGCTATATCGCTGACTGCACCGAAAATTCCCTTAACACCTTCTACAAAACCATCTACCACGCCGACTCCGCCATCAAAGCCCTTCTTGAAGCCTTCCTTGACGCCTGCTGCAGTGCCTACTATGGCGCCTTCGACTGTATTGCGAGCGATGTCATGAACTTTGCTTCCGGTATCGGGGTTGTCTTTTGCTGCCTGTTCAAGAGTGGATGAGATGTTCCCGACAATTTCCTTGTCGGCACCGCTCTTTCTCTCTATCCGGTTAACAATTCCGCCTGCAATGATACCGCCGCCGAGCCCAATTCCTAGGCCGACAGGTCCGCCCATCACAAAGCCTGTGACAGCGCCTGTTGCCGCGCACTCGATGAAGCCCATGAAGCGGTGCAGCTTATTGAAGCCGTTGGAAGCGCCTTCGAACTCCTTTGTAGCACCTTCACCGATTCCCTGGATAAGCCCGACCGGTGCACTGATTGCTGCTCCGACAGTTCCTGAGACGAGTCCGATTGTCATTGCCACTGTTTTCTTGGGAAGTGAGAGTATGGCGCCGGCCACTTTCTTGAAAGTGCTGCCTTCTGTCTTTGTTTCAGCCGCTGTTTCTGCTTCCGGTTTCTGCGGGCTGAGTTTTCCAGTGATAATCCCTGCCAAGCCTTTGGTTCCCTCTATGAGGCCGCTCACTATGCCTCGGCCTTCATCGAAACCGGTTTTGAATCCTTCTCTGCCTTCTATGATTGTGCCCAGGATTGCGCCCTCTGTGGCGTTCTTTGCCATATCACGGGACTTCTTTCCTGAGGGAACGTTGTTACTTACTGCTTTTTTTACTGATTTCTCAAGCTTCTGCTCCATCTTGTCTTCTGCGCCGCTCTCGTGATGGACACCGAGTCTCAGAATTCCGGCCACAACTCCTGCCACTGCGCCGCCGATCGCACCGGGGAGTCCGAATGCTGCCGATCCACCGACTGCTCCAAGTGATGCTAGCTCAAGGACGGTGGCGATCTTCATCGGTGTTGAACCACTTTTTTCATCAACACCTTCCACCAGGCCGCCTACGAATCCCGCTGGTGCATTGATGATAGCTTCAGCTGTTCCGCCTGCCACTCCGATTATATTTTTAAGAAAGCTCAGGCGATCTTTCTGCTCAGCTTTTCCTGAGCTTACTGTAACCTGATCCTTCACTTCAGCTGATGTGCCGGTGTTTTCCTGCTGCGCAGGTACCGCACTATCCCTCTGAGGGAGAGGATCAGGAATCTTTGTCTGTCCTATCGTATTCATGCAGGTCCCTCCTTCATGTAAATGTCGCTTCTTTATATATATGCTACTCCAAATCAGCCTTCCTGGCAAGGAAAAAATATTGCCGGGATGTAAACAAATACACGATAAGTACCGGCTTTCACCATCATGGCCAGACAAGATGCAGAATAAAGTCGTAAGATGCAAAACAGGGGGGGTAAGCCGTAACGCTCATAAATGGAGACTCACTTTTCTGTACTCTTTTATGCCCCTGCTTCCCTGACTGCAAAGATTCTTTCTTGACAACTGCGTCAATGAACCCTAAAATAATCTGAGAATCTCGAAAACGAAGTCAGTCTGGTAGAGATGACCTTGGATATGAAAGCCAATGCTGAAGACAAAAAAAGCCTGATGGTCTGCCCTTTCTGCAAAGGCAGGTTTACTTCTCTCCCTGACGAAGTGACAATCTTTGACTGCAGTTTCTGTAAAAACAGGCTCTATTTAAAGAAGCTTGCTCCTGCAATGAGCTGGAACATGCTCTTTTCTTCTCATGCACTGCATATATTTCATATTTATATGGCTAGGCCTGAGGCTCTCATGTCCAGAAGAATTGTCTCATATAGTGAGGTCTGGAAGGAAAACAGACAAAATCTTGTCATTGTCTCTCAAATGTCGTTCCTGGGTGCAGTGTACGCTGCATTTGCAATATATATGGAGCAGCACGGCAGTAATTCAATTGTCTTTACTAATCCTTTTTTTTCCAGCATCCCTCTGGCTATTGCCGTATGGTATTATATAGTCTATATACTTCAGAGCAGGAAATTTCTTGTTAATCCAATCCCGGTCATAGAACCTGAAGCTGAAGACAGGCAGGGGATTGAAGTCAGGAGATTGAAGACAGAGAAATGAAGGTTGTGAGACTGAAGGCTGGGGAGAGTCCGTTGCAGCCTGCTCTGATGTCGGCAGATAAGATGGATACCTGCCAGCCTGCTTTCTGGGGAGGGATGGCTGCAAAGATGCAATGGCTTTTAGTGGACGAGAAAAGAGCCAGATGTTGAATCGTTTTTGAATTCAGTGCATCTATAAGGTTCACAATGAAAAGCGGAAGGGGTGAAAGGGACTTCTGCTGCAGTGAATTGACGTCATTACATAAATTGGAGGTTCACCGTGAAGGGAAATGAGATAAAGAAAGCTATAAAGGAAAAATATGCAGAGATAGCAGTGAGCAGCACTAAAGGTTGTGGGTGTGGCTGCACTGGCGCCACCGCAGCCACAGGCACTGGCGCTGGAACTGAAGCGATTGCCATGGCCGGTGCAGGAACAGGCGGAGGTGCAATTGCCATGGCCAGTGCGGGAACAGGCGGAGGGGCAATTGCCATGGCCAGCGCAGGGGCAGGTGGAAGTGCCTCTGCGAGCGCTGTTGCATTTGCCAGTTCGGGTTTTGGTGCTGCAGCAGGTGCTGTTGCGAGTGGTGGTTCAGGTGCCGGAGTTGCAGCAGGTGCTGTTGCCGGCCCCGGGCCTGGTCAGATTGCCGCAGCAATTAAGATAAGCAGGGATATGGGATATACCGATGAAGAGATGGCTTCAGTGCCTGAGGGAGCAAATCTGGCTCTGGGATGCGGTAACCCGGTAGCGCATGCAATGCTGGGAGAGGGTGAAGTTGTCCTCGATCTTGGCTCCGGTGCCGGTTTTGACTGCTTTCTTGCGGCAGGCCGTGTCGGAAAGAAGGGAAGAGTGATTGGTGTTGATATGACTCCTGAGATGATAGCAAGGGCAGAGGAAAATGCCATGAAAGGAGGCTATGAGAATGTGGAGTTCAGACAGGGAGAGATCGAAAATCTCCCTGTTGAAGACAATCACATTGATACAGTAATATCAAACTGTGTTATCAATCTGTCACCTGATAAGAAAAAGGTCTTCTCTGAGCTCTATAGAGTATTGAAGCCCGGAGCCCGTTTTGTAGTATCAGATATAGTATTTTCCAGGCCTGTTCCCGAGAGTCTGCGAGATAACATTGCCGCCTATGTGAGTTGTGTCGCCGGAGCAATGGTAAAGGAAGATTATCTTAATGCCATAAAAGAGGCAGGCTTCAGTGATATCAGGATACTCGGAGAACAGAATTTTCCGGTCGACCTTACGGTCAGTGATCCTGTTGCTGAGGCATTGCGCAAAGATTCATCGCTCTCTGCCGAAGAGCTGAAAAAAATCTCCGAGTCCATATTGAGTATGAAGGTTCAGGGCTTCAAGCCTCTCAATCTATGAAGTGAAAATTTTACTGGCGCCACTGTTGTGCACAATTGAAACATCAGGCCCTATGCAGCGGGCTGTCGCTCTGGCGGAAACCTTTTTGCAGGCTGGGCACAGAGTTGCTTTCTGTACTGCTGATAACCGGAATTATCGAAAAGTGGAAGGTACCGAGGAGCATCTGGCAGCAAATCCAGAGCCACTGGGCCTGCCACGGCCATTCGGGCAAATGGCCGTGGCACTGGCATTTCATTGTGGCATGCTGAAGCGTAAAGAAGTTACAAGCTTTGAATTTGTCCTTCATATGATGGGTATTCTTCATCCAGGTTATTTTTTAAAGGACGTTGAATTCTTAAGGAGTATAATACAGACATTTAAGCCGGATATTGTCTATTCTGAATTCCGGTTACCTGCAATAGTAGCTGCAAAGCTGGAAGGTGTGTTACTGGCTGGCAGTTGCAGCTATCCCGGCTTGCCGGCCTATCGATGTGATCCGCAGTACAGCGAAGCGGTTCGAGAAAAGCTGCGCTGCTTGAACCTCCCTAATCTGGATTCGATTCTCGATCTGTTTTCCTGGCAAACTGTTTCTTTCATTGCCAGTTCACCAACACTTGAGCCGGTAAAATTGGACAATCCCGTCCATGTAGGACCCTTTTTTGATATTCCGGAGCCCGGATCAAACAACATGCGCAGCAAAATAACTGTATACATGGGGAACAGCGCTATCCGTCCTCATGAAATGCTTCGCGAACTCCGTGCTGTTGCCGCACGCCGACAGTTCGACATATATATCGCTTCAACCACATTGCACCCTGCCGAAGAAGCCAATCTACATATTGCGCCGCGCTTCGATTTCGGCAAGCTGCTGCTGGAATCAATTCTTTTTATTCATCACGGTGGACAGAACAGTTCAATGTCCGGACTGCTGGCAGGAGTGCCGCAGCTCATTTTTCCAGGCAAGGTCTTTGAGCGCTGTTTTAATGCAGATTCCATTGTCCAGATTGGCGCTGGTATACGCTGTGTCGACAGCGACTTTACTGCACCCAGACTCGATAGCATGATAGACACAATTAAAAACAATAATAGTTTCTACAGTGCAGCCAGGGACTGCGGCCGGGAATTACGCAGCCTTGGGGGTGCCAGTAAAACACTGTCTGTTATGGAAGATCTGGTGCACAGGTGACCGCAGGGAGTTTTATCGTGCAGTTAAGGCACGCTGTTCTGATGTCTGAGAAGGCTATCACACTGGGTCAATACCGGGCATGAGAAGAAATTTTGCACTGAGGATCTGAAATCGAAATACTGATCATTTTTAACATCCAATCTCCGGTGAAGCGCTTCCATGGCAGCCCGTTTAACTAATTGTACACGGCAGGTTCTGAACAGTGACGGATTCTCGTAGGAAGCCTGTCTTACATATAGACATTTCATAAGTTTACATACTGTCGAAAAAGTTTTACAGATTTTTTTCAATGTTTACATCGCTGTAACAGTCTGAAATTTAACAAATGAGCCCGGAGAAGTGAAATAGTATTGTGAGATAGTGATGTGAATCCTGGAAAGGAGACTCTGAAACATGAACGGGATGCTGAGCACAATTGATATAAGGAAGAATGATAAATGTTTTCTCGCCTCAACCTTCAATTCTGTGCAGGATTGCTCCATCACAATACCAATAAGAGATTCAGCCTCTGGAAACCATAAAAGGGCGGATCAGGCTGAAAAAAGACATAACGAAAAATTAACTTCGCTGTCGGACATGAAAGTCCGGTTTGACCGCGAACTCAATAAGATGGAGCGGGGGATCAATTGCCTGGAAAGTGATGTGAAAATCTGGATAAGAAAAACCCGGATCTGGCATACAGGTTCAAGGAAACTCTCAAATCACCCGGAAAGGAAAATGATATATTGATGAAACATCATGTCCTGCCTCTGCTCTGTAACCTCATTTATGTAATTCATCAAAGCCTTCAATGTGCCTCAAATCTCACCACAGAAAGCCAATCTGGCAGGTCAGCAGAGCAGGTGAGAGATATTCCACGATACATAGTCTGAGGGCTGTAAGGCATTGTAACGGAAAAACCGGGATTGCCCCTTTACTAGAAAAAAAAAACATGTTATAATCACGCGCGTAAAGTGCTTCAAATGCCGGGGTGGCTCAGGGGTAGAGCAGCTCACTCGTAATGAGCAGGTCGTGAGTTCGAATCTCACCCTCGGCTTGAGAAAAGCCTCGTGGTTACAACGATCGCGGGGCTTTTAAATTTCTTCAGTTATCCTGTAAAATACTCTGAAAACTTTTTTGGTGCGGCTTTTTCTTTTCTGGCAAGGGTATGTTGACTCAGTGCATATATTTACTTTTCGCAGGACGGGAATAAAAACCGGAGCGCAAGCTCTCCTGATATTTCAGGCTGTTTAGCTGGAGATGATACTCTGCAGGGATTTCGTGAAGTGGAATGGCAGAAAGCTCTGGTGAGCCAGGGAACTGGAGATTCTTATCTCTGGCTGCTTCCGGTTTTCTGCTGACTCCGAACCGGCCATACGTGGTGATAAGCACTGTCTTTAGGCTGACTGGAAATCCCTTTATCTTTCTTTACCGTATTGGCATATTTGCTGTCTACTTCTTCTCCTGTCCAGTAGTTATGAAAGCTCGCTCCAGTTGAGCCACAACTCAGATTGGGAAACATTTTGCTGTGGAAAAAGGTGATCCCCCCCAGAAAAACTTTCAGCTCTTCAGAGCTGGGAAGTCTCCAGTCTGAAAATCCATCGCCATATCCGGAATATTTCCCTGTATTGAGCATTACAATAATATCACGTGCCTGTTGCCAGTTCACTCCGTTGTTGAAGTTTCGATTGACAGGGTAACCGACACTGATGGCGATACTTCCATCTTTTATCCACATCAGGCCGGTTTTGTTGTCAATCACAGTTCCTCTGCCTTTTATTTCATATCTCTCGGCTGGCTTATCTGGCTTTTTTGTTCTCTTCCCTGTCACAGCAATGACTACAATAAAGACAATGAGTATAAGGAAAGCAATAATTCCAACGGTCGGGCTCAAAACAATTCCACCTTTCAAAATGCAATAGACAAAAAAGTCAGCTATCCCTGGATCCGGATTGTGTTTAGTATCTTATTCGTCAACCCTGTTGATTTTCCTTACAGTAAAAACAATACTCTTCTGCACCTCGGCAACAGCCCTGCAGCATCGTTCTCATATATCTCTATCTCCTGATTGCAGACATTCCAGATCAGCTCCCTGCTTTCCTGGTGATTCTCTGCCTTTGCCGTATACACTGATAAGCTCATCTTTCTGACTTCTTTTCAAATCTTTGATTTTTCTCTCTGCACATAGTGCAGATGTAAGATCCCGGTATTCTTTTACATAAACTAATTCAACCGGTGACCTTCCTCTTAAATACTTTGCACCAAGCCCGCTGTTATGCTTTTTGATTCTATTTTCCAAATCTGTCGTATAACCGGTATAATAGGTGCCGTATTTACATCGGACCACATAAACAAAATAGCGGTTTTCCGGCTTTTTCTGCATATTGAGCTCTATCTCAGAACAGTATGTTGATCGTTGTACCGAAGGAAAACGATCCTGAATATACTTGCTGCAAGCTCCAGACTAAATCCTTCTGCCATTATTCTGTGACAAGATCCTTATCATCTGACTGAATGTGTTTTCCTTTTATCCTTTGTTCCCATGTGATCATATACTATTTTACATGCCCAGGTTCCAATCTGCCCTGCAGTTCCAAGCATTAACAGGGGCATGCCGATGACTGGGATGAAAAGGCCTGCAGTTCCAATGCCTGAGAAAACAGTGCTGCTCACTGATGCCACCTTATCTGCGTCTGTCGCATTTTTATCTTTGATAATTCTGTTAGTTGAATAACAGGTGGATGCAAGACCAGCTATGGCTGCGACAGGAATGGCCACTGTAAGAGCTTTGCTGAGAGAGCCGGTAGCATTTGATATTAACCTGGAGATTTCAGGAAAGGTTTCAGGAGTGATCCCTCTTGCCGTGCATAATATGTCGCCTGCAGTTACCAGTGTTGACGCTCCCAGGACAGTCGCGCCGGCAGCCATTGAGCCTGCCTTGAGTAATGTTCCCGGTTTGTCGTTTTTCCAGGATGCCTTGATGGATTCCTTTGAGTTGTTGATCATGCCAGGGATTGACATCTTCGGAAGTTCTCTCTCCACATTTGGAAGCTCTTTCTTAATCCTTTCTCCATATCTTTCAATCAGATAATCGCTGAATCTGCCATATTCCTTCTCAAGTGATTTCTCAGCTTTCTGCGAATCTTTCAACAAGCTTTCATCATGCTTGCCAGAACAGGCTGTAAACACTTCATATGCTTTCTCCTCTGTCATTGAGAGCCGCTCCTTGCCATTATATTCATCATAGGCTCTGCGCAGTTCTTCAGCAGTAATCCTCTTATCGCCTATGAGATTGGCAAGTGCAATCCTTTCCTTTGTCCGGCCTTCTCCCATTTTTTCTATTGAATAGAGTCCAAGAGCAAGAAGTGGAAGAGAGGCTGCAAAGAGTGATGCTGTTATGGCTGGATGCAGGCCGGAGTACTTCGAGACGTTTACCCAGTCATTTCCTCCCAGGGTCTGCACTTCCGGCAATACTGCTGTGAGTGGATAAAGAGAAGAGCGCATATGACTGAGGGCTCCGAATGTCATCAGGGTATATCCCATGAGAGGATGCTTTTTCCTGAGCATGAAGCCGGTGGTGAAGGCTGCAAATGAAGGGATACTCTCGGCAATTGAGCCGCCTGTATCTATTATCATCTCTCTCTGATCTGTCGTAAGGTCCTTAACAAACCCGCGAGCCTCGCCTCTTCCCATCGGCATGTAATAACCTCTGTTATGATTTCCGTTTGCATCATATTCAAGCATCAGTTTCTGCAAGGAATCAACAGAGGGCTTCTGAATAAACATTTCCAGATTTTCGACCGCATCGACCTGAACAACTCCGGTGCAATTATTGTACATAAGCTTGTCTGTATATAAGTGGCCGTATTCATGAACGAGAACATTCGGCCCAAGCACCTTGTTCCCCATAAAAAGAGCCGCTCCCAGGGGAATAGCCTTTAAGTCGGCGAGTCTGTCCTTCGGAGCGAGCTTTTTATATTCCCTCTCCTTTGAAGCGACAATCGCATCGCCGTATGCTGAATCGGAAGGTATCTCTTCGTACAGGTCTGAAATGTCGTGAATTACCTGGATCTCTCCCGGGTTTTTCTCTGTATCTGCCGGCCTTATGTCGGCTGAAATCTTTGATATCTGCCTGGAAAGCATATCTGATTGCGTAATCATGGTATATCTTCTCCTCAAAATCCCTTTAAATCTCTGTCTATATAATATCTCTTATCTGATTCTATTATCAGGTATTGATGTATTACAATCAAGTTCCAATGGCGATCCAATTTTGGGAAAACTGTTGAAAAGGAGGATGCCATATTTTCTGAAAGACTGTGGTAATTTTATTACGAAAATCTGGCATTGACGAATTCGATGATTGGGCATCTGTCCGTTGACTTTTTACAGAAGATCCACTATGATTATTTTCGGGGGGGCACAATCTTCGTTACAGTATATTCCCTGCTGATTTTATCTTCCCGGAAAAATGGAGGTAGACCGTGAAAAAACTGATCTGCATGCTTATTTTATTTCTGTTCCTGATGTCTTTTGCTTCTGTCTGTGCTCAGAATCAACAGTACCATGACCCTTATAACAGTGCTGAGATACATCGGTTTATCAGATTGCTTGAGAACGGAGACTTTACAGCAGTGAAAGAGTATCTGGAAATCAATTCTTCAATTATAGCTCCGGGCTCTGCGAGAACATCGGTCTTACATGCAGTGAAAGGCGGAAATATAGATATTGTCAAACTGCTTATAGAGAAAGGCGCTGATGTGAGCGCCGCCACCAGCGGCTATACAGCCCTTCACGAAGCGGCAAAGCTCGGATATAAGGAGATTGCAGAACTTCTGATAGCCAAAGGCGCAGATGTGAATGCAAAATCCCTGCCATTAAATGTGCCGGGAGATGTTGCATCAGCGTATACTCCTCTGCATCTGGCTGCGGAATCCGGGAAAATAGAAGTTGTAAAAGCCCTTGTCTCGAATAAGGCTGATGTAAATGCAAGGGACAGCCAGGGTAAGACACCGCTTTCATATGCACAGGATAAAAATCAGAGAGAAGTCATTGAATACCTTCGCTCTGCTGGAGCAAAGCTGTAATACTGCTATTCAGGATTACCTGTAGTTCAGGTCCTGATATTGTATGTACTGGGAGATCGACAGAGAGCGTCGTGCGGGTATTGACAGATATCCTGAATACCTTTCCTGAGGCACAGGGTGAGTGGACAGGAAAAGTCTATGCAGTCTCCGGGATATGATTTCGTTCTGTTCTTTCATCTGGCTCTCATCAGTACACGGCCTTTTCCAGGAGGTAGCTTATACTGCATCTAGTATGAACCAGACGTGACAGGTGCGGTTAAAATATCTTGCCTGAAAGCCTTTCAGCACAGTGTGGGATATATTGAAGCCGTGTGAAATAAACAGCTGCTGCCATTCGTTGACCGATTTGAAGTTGAAGGGCATATCCATCTCCGGAATTCCCTGAGCGATTGCATTGGCGAAATAATCGATAAATTTAAGGCTTCGGAGCTGATCTTCCTTTGAAAGTGCCGAAAACTCCTGCAACATTGAGTCGTGAAGGGAGGCCCGGACCATCTCATCAGGAACTCCGAAGCAGTCTTCCTCCACAATGATATGTGAGCACATGCGATGCAGCCCGTCAAGCAGTCCAGGCAGATCGGAGAGCTTAACGTGATGAAGTACAGCAAAAACCAGGCCGGTATCAAAGTGCATTCCAGGGAAAGGGATTATGTGCGGATTCGCCATAGGCTTAAAGGGAAGCTTTCCGGCGTTTACATCGCGATAATCCAGAACATCAGTGAGGAATACCTCATATCCGTTCTGGTTCAGAATATACGATGTCAGGCCGTTGCCGCAGCCGACATCTAGAACGGTTTTTCCTGAAAGCCACTCCTTCAGCTTCCGGAAGCGATCGGCCGGCTTCTGCTCCCTCTTGTAATGTGAATAGATCCTGTTAAACCAGAAATCTGAGTTTGATTTCTGGAAGACATCATTGTTAACCAGTTCAAGTGCGTTGTGAAAGTCCTGATGGTCACTGCAAGAAGTGGTGAGAACGGTAAATGCCCGCTCCAGAATCTCACTCATCTCGCGCTCATATCCTGATGCGCATTCCACGTAGCTCTTTCTTATTACTTTCCCTGCAAATTCAAGGACGCTCGGACAATGAAAGAGCTGCTGAAAAGATTCGTTCTGTGCAATCTGCCGCATCCTGCTCATCTCCTTACGATGAAAGGCGTGAGGTGCCTGCTCATTCTGCCTGCGAGCATGTGAGCAGGTCATTCTGAGCATTGACACATTGCAATGTGACAAATGCATCTTCCACTATTCTCAGTTCATCTTCAGCTTCTTCAAGCATCTCTGAGAAGATTTCTGCTATAGGTTGAATTCTGTCACAGAGACCTACACTTTGCCCGGCCATCAGAGAGCCTGTTTCAATATCTCCTTCTTTGACTCCTCTCCTGAGTGAGCCCATCCAGAACTCTTCCACCTTATACTGGGCCTCTTCTTTTGTGATTTCATTGTTTTCAAGCATGGCTATCAGTGAGAGCTGAAGCTTGTTGAACTCCTCCGTGCTTCTGTTCTTCAGCGCTCTTACAGAGATAACAGGGATCCTGGGATCAAACTGAGGCGTTGCCACGGCATCCCAGGCTTTAGCGCGGATGAACGCTTTTTTGAAGTCTTCATGGACATCGCACTCATCTGAAAGAACAAACCGGGTTCCCATCTGGACACCAGCAGCACCCATCAGAAGAATGTGGGCGATCATCCTCCCTGTAGCGATTCCTCCTGCCACAAAAATCGGTATATCTCTTTCAGGCGGCATCTGAAATAACACCTGCTGGAGCAGCACGATGGTGGAAACATGTCCTATATGTCCTCCTGCTTCGGTGCCTTCCAGGATAATCGCATCGGCTCCTGCCTTTACCATTCTGAGGGCAATGCCAACAGACTGGGCGAAACACATGACTCTGCAGCCGGCTGATTTTACTGCCTGAATGTCTTCAGTCCTGGGAAAACTTCCTGCAAATATCACATACGGTACTTTCAGCTCTCTGACCAGGTCTATATGGGCTCTGTAGTTGGGAGCAACAGTTATCAGATTCACTCCGAATGACTTCTCAGTATATTTTAAAGTGCGTGTTATTTCTTCCCTCACTGCATCGACCGGGCAATTCCCGCAGGCCAGTATCCCGAAGCCTCCATTGTCTGCTATACGAGCCACGAGGCGTGCATCGCTGACCCAGGTCATGGCGCCGCAGATTAATGGATAGCGGCATCCCAGAAAGGATGTTCCTTTTCTTCCAAAGTGCTCTAAAAGTGGATATCTCACGTTGTTCTCCTTTGATGACAGTTGTGCTGCTGTCGGTGTTTCAAGATGGTGCTTATAACATGCGCCACTTCGAATGGTTTTTATGACTGCCGGTGATTCTCAGGATGGAATCAGTTATTCTCAGGAGTATAGCAGAAAATATCAATAATGGCAATATTCTCTTCTTCGGCTCTATCTTGCAGGCGGCTGTATGCCGGTCACAGGCATCAGTTTTTTCTTCTTAAGAAACAATCTGCTGTCTTGTGATTCTTTCAATCCGTTTTTCTTGAGGATAGAGTAATACTCGCTGATGATTCCGGCACTCCTGGTATCCTTATGGGTTTTCAGGTAGTACTGATATGCCTTCTGCACTTCAGGCTCCAGAGTCTTCCTCTCGAAGGAGAAGACTCTGGAATTATCCATGCCTGTAAAAAAGACTGCGAGATACATCTGGTGATAGTATGCTGCCTGATCTGCAGCAGGTGAGCTTCCATACTTTTTCATATAATGATCCCAGGCAGCGATACGGTCTGCGAGCTCATTCCACGTTATGAGAAGACCTGCATCCTCAGCAAATCCCTTTTTCAGCTCTCTGCCTCTCATGGTGAGAAACTCCCTCAGAGCTGGAGAAAGCTGTGAAGCAAAGGTGTCAGATAGAAAGTTTGTGTCTTCGCCAATATAGTAACTGCCCTCAGACATCAGAAGGGTCATTCCCTGCGATGATAGAGACTTCTTAAGCTTTTCCTTTTCCTCTCTGCCTTTTTTATCGTCGCAGAGAAGAGCCTGGAGCTTTTCATCAGCTCCGATCAGGGCTCCATATTTATCAACCACATCATAGTAGAAGCTCCTGAATGCCATGAACGCAGCATCTTTAGAAGGTTGTGATTCATTGTCAAATCTGATCTTGAACTGTTCAATGGCTTTATTTATTGATGCTGGATCATTTGTATTCAATGATTTGAGATACAGCTTCCATTCTTTGACTGCAGGGTCCTGTACCTCCGCTTCGGCGCAAGCTGCTGAAGCGAGAAGGAAAAAGAATGCCAGCAAAGTCATAATAAAGGTTTTTCTCATATCGCTCCTCCTTGATACATAATAAAGTTTCAGATTAGTAATATCTCGTAGTTCTCATCTTATCATGTTTATCCTCTCCGGGTGTCGTTCCAGGAGCAGAAGCCAGTGAATATGAGAGGAAAAACTGAAGAGACTAATGAAGTTTTCATCATGGAAAAAGCAGGGCACACGATTCTCACCGGGCTTTTATGGTTTATCCTTTTTGGTGTTATTGTCTTTCTGTTCGGTAAATTCATGGATATGTTGAGCAGGCTTCCGGAACGCTGTCCGGAGTGTAAAAAGCGGACAATTAGGCAGAGCTCGGAGGTAGAAGAGCCCGGTTACGGAACACGAATTGTTTATACCTGCTCGCGATGCGGCTTTTCAAAGACAAGCTATGTGAAGCACTCTTCATACTGACGGCAGGGATTCGTCAAAGTCATCAACGCAGGGGGTATAAAGCAGCCGGCACGGCTTCAGAACATCTGTGCCGAGCTGAAAACGGAGGCTTCTATCACCTCGCTTTGCCGGTTTTTCCACGCAAGAGCACCCGGAATTTTGGTAGTGTCCCTTTTCGTCATGCAGCCTTCGAGCCCTTTTCTGTTCTGGGATTGAATGGACTCACCTTGTAGGTGAGCAGGTCGAGATGAGTCCACGGGGTGTTAGTCAAGCCGGCTGCCATCGCCGGGGTGCGTAGCAGTTTAACTTTGCTACCATCACTTATTTTCCCAGTGCCTGTCAGGCCACTGCGGTGGCGCACCAGGTTGTAATTGCCTGTCTCCAGGACCACATGTGCATCCAGGAAATCATCTTCATTGCTGAAACCGAGAGTCTTGTGTGTTACACGTTGGACATCCTGGCGAAACGTGTTGTTATACTCACCAGCATAACAAACTGCAGCATTCTAAATTGCCAAATAAGCGTTGATAGATGATTCCAGAAGTTTTGATAGTGCAATTTATAATGCGCGTTTGTATAGCAATAAGTAAGCTCCTGGAACTATTTCCGGAGAATGCTTACAAAAACCTCCTAAGAAGCGAGGACACTGCCAAGAAAACGGCGAACTGACATAATGCGGTTAAGGTGCGCTCAGTCGGTCATTGTGGTAATAGGGAAAAGCTAAGAATCAATATTCAGGATTCGTAAGGTATAGGGGAAATCAAACCTGGAAGGATGGGTTTGCATGTCAGGGGAGAACGCTATCCTTACATGAGATTCTCATCCTGAATCCCTTGACCTATCAGTCTATCTTTGCTAAGATGGCTGTTGAAGCAAAGGCACTAATGACCGGGAGGAAGCTCTGATGGAAATAAAGGAAACAGCCAGGGAGAAGGAAAGATTTGAAGTTGACTCACTCCCTAAAAACTATGATGCCGCAACGATTGAGAAGAAATGGATCGACAGATGGTCTCAGACAGAGATATACAAATGGAACGCCTCGAAGAGCCGGGAAGAGACATTTGTTGTTGATTCGCCTCCTCCTACAGTCAGCGGCTCACTCCATGTGGGCCACGTCTTCAGCTATACCCACCAGGATCTCATCGTGCGTTATCAGCGCATGAAGGGTCTCAATATTTTCTATCCGATGGGATGGGATGACAACGGACTGCCGACAGAAAGGCGCGTTCAGTACCTTCACAACGTCCAGTGTGATCCCTACAAGCCTTATGTGGAAAGCTTCGTTCCTAAAGGTGAAAAAAAGGCTCCTCCTGAGATGATCAGCCGGCAGAATTTTATAGAACTTTGCCAGAAAGTAACGGAGGTCGATGAGCAGGCGTTCAAGGATCTGTGGCAGCACCTGGGCCTGTCCATTGACTGGAAGCAGGAGTATGCCACCATAGACGATCACTCCAGAAAGACATCACAGCTTTCTTTCCTGAAGATACTGGAAGATGGCGAGGCATATTCGACAGAATCTCCCACGCTGTGGGATATAGACTTCAGAACTGCGGTGGCTCAGGCGGAGGTTGTAGACAAGTCCATTCCCGGAGCTTTTCATGACATTGAGTTCGGCATAGAGGGCGGAGGCTCTTTCGTCATCGCGACAACCAGGCCTGAGCTTCTTGCTGCCTGTGTAGCCATCATGGCTCATCCAGGCGATAGCCGTTACCGTGAATTGTTTGGGAAGCGGGCAGTCACTCCTCTCTTCAGAGTGCCGGTTCCGATACTTGCAGATGAGCACGCCGACCCGGAAAAGGGTACCGGTATTCTTATGGTCTGTACATTTGGCGACAGCGCCGATGTGGAGTGGTGGAGGAACTACTCGCTCCCTCTCAGGCAGATCATAGGCAGAGACGGGCGCCTCCAGCCTGTAACCTTTGGGACTCCCGGATGGGAGAGCCTCAATGCTGAGGCGGCAAACAGGTTCTATGGTGAGATCGCAGGAAAAACTGCGAAACAGGCAAAGGAGCACATTAAAGAGCTTCTGCGCCAGGAAGATGCTGCAGCTCTTCCCGGTCTCCCAGCTCCCCTCAAGGGAGAGCCCAGGCCGATCGAGCACTCTGTCAAGATGTATGAGAAAGGTGAGCGTCCGCTGGAGATCATCACTACCCGGCAGTGGTTCATTCGCCTTCTCGATAAAAAAGATACACTTCTCGAATACGGCGGCAGGATTGAATGGCACCCTCCTTATATGAGGGCCCGGTATGACAACTGGGTGGAAGGGCTCAATCAGGACTGGTGCATATCGCGGCAGCGCTATTTCGGTGTTCCATTTCCTCTGTGGTATCCTCTTGACGGCAACGGCCATCCTGATTATGAAAGGCCGATTACGGCTCAGCCTCTCAGCCTTCCTGTCGATCCTCTCTCAGAGACTCCGCCGGGATATGAAGAATATATGCGCGGGAAGCCGGGCGGATTTATAGGAGACCCTGATGTGATGGACACATGGGCCACAAGCTCATTGACGCCTCAGATTGCAAGCCGCTGGGCAGAAGACGAAGAGCGCCACAGGAAGCTCTTTCCGATGGATATACGGCCTCAGAGCCATGAGATCATTCGCACCTGGGCTTTTTACACCATTGCCAAGGCATATCTTCACCACAGGGATATCCCGTGGCGCCACGTAATCATAAGCGGATGGATCCTCGACCCCGACCGGAAAAAGATGGAAAAGAGCCGCGGCAACGTCGTGACTCCTGACGACCTGCTGGTGAAGTATTCTTCAGATGCTCTTCGTTACTGGGCTGCAAGAGCCAGGCTCGGCGTCGATACTGCCTATGACGAGACTGTGTTCAGCAAAGGAAAGAGGCTTGTCACAAAGCTCTTCAACGCTTCCAGGTTTGTTGCAGGCCATCTGCAGACCCGCTCTGCAGAGTCGATCAACCCGTCTCTGATTACAGAGCCGCTTGACAGGGGCTTCCTGCAGCATCTGAGAGAGTGTGTTAAAAAGGCAGGCCAGGCTTTTGAGAGGTTTGAATATGCTGAAGCTCTGCTTGGGATAGAGGATTTCTTCTGGAGTGAGATGTGTGACAACTATCTGGAACTTGTCAAGGTGAGAGCATACGCTGAAGGAGATTCGGCCGGGAAGGTTTCCGCCCTTGCGGCGCTGCGTCTTTCACTGTCAATAATGCTCCGTCTCTTTGCTCCATTCATCCCCTTCCTGACTGAAGAAGTCTGGAGCTGGCTCTATGCGGAGAAGGAAGGTCAATGTGCCTCTATTCACACAAGCCCCTGGCCGGATGAAAAAGAGCTCTCTTCCGCAGCCCTGCCTGAGGTGAAAGATCCTTTCGGCGCCGCCGTGGAAGTGCTGAGGGAAGTGCGCAGGGTCAAAAGTGAGGCAAAAGTGAGCCTGAAGGCCCCTCTTTCCGAACTGACAGTAGCAGGGAAAGCTGATGATCTGGCAGCGTTAAGAGTGGTCCTCAATGATCTCCTTCCCACATCGGAAGTATCTGATGCTGCGCTGGTGGAGGCCCCTGTGGAGGGAGCGCGTTTTCAGGTAAGGGCAGTTCTAGAGGCAAAAGAGCAGTTTTAGCCTCTGTATATCAGGGCTTCAGCCATCTGCAACAGGTGGTGGAATATACGGGGGCGGCTCTCTGTCTGCCTCCCCAGGGCTTTGAGGCCATTATGGTCTGTGCGGCTATCCCTCGACCGTCACGAATCCATCGCCTGTGCTTATGCTTCTGGGCTTTAACTTCATATTGGCAGGCACCATCGCTGCAGTATTCAATGTAAAGGTGTTGTCATTGACCTCTATCGATTTATCGTTGAATGAGTCGCTTGCAACAGACATTACAAGAGTCTTGACCAGATCGGGAAGAGGCAGGAAACCTGCGTTCAGATCGTTTACCTTATATCTGATACGACTGTCTTCTGTGACAGAGATACTGCCGCTCATGGAAAAAGGGATGGAAATGATCTTGTCCAGAGTGCCGTGAATAGTCATCCTGTTGCCGGGCTCGAAGGCGATATTCAGATTTCTGATCCCCTCTTTTTCGAGATCGGCCTTTTTACTTCCCAGCATTGCCTGTGTCGCGTCCTGTGCGGTGATCTGAATGTTGAAGCTCTGTATGTCGAGAGGAGCGTTCTTGATATGATTGACCAGGGCGCTGCTATCTGTTCCGCCTAAGCCTGAAAGGCCTATTGACGCCTGAAGATCCTTCTCGATCTTATCTCCGTTTCCTAAAACAGCCTGAAGGTGGTTGATGAGCATATCCTTTGTCTTGAAGCCATTAAGTGTGAGCGTATTTGTGTTCATGTCGTAACGGAATGAGCTGTCTCCGGCTCCTTCACTTTCAGCCGCATTCCCCTGGGCCATTTTTTTCTTCATGGCTTCCAGCTCATTCCGGAGCCTGCTGTTTTCATCTGTAAGGGAGCGAATCAGCTCTTCTTTCTGATCCGGCCGTGCGGCCTGAGAGCTTTGACAGCCCCTGGTCTCGTGCGATTGTCTGGATATGGAGAGACGGTTGTCAGGATTGATCATGTTCATACTCATGCAGCATACCCCCTTTGTAAGCGCACTCATTATAGCACGTTATAATATTACTGTGCAATTAAATTTACATTAACTTCTGGACATGTAGTGTTTAGATTGACCGATCAGCCTTCGACATCAGGTCGTGCAGAAAGTAGAAGTTATTTTGAGACCTTTCCATGTGTGACAGGTTTTTATAATTGATAAAAATTCACTGATATACTGCAGTAAAAAATATTGTAATGACAAACATAGATCTTGTTTTGGCAGAAAGGGGAGAGGCATGAAAAAATGACAAAGAGCGTAATAATTGAAAGTATTTCTAAAATTTGTAACTTTTGTAAGTTAATTGTAAGGGAATTGTAAAAAAATTTTTTCATTTTTAACATTTTGGACTAGATAACATGGATTTTTGAAGTGATATACTAAATGTTGTGAGTAGAAAGCGGCATTAAAAAGTCAGGAGGATAAAGATTATGATGGATGGCGTAGGAGGAATAAACCCTTATTATCAGCAGAATAATTATCAGATGCAGAATTATCAGCAGAATGGTGGAGGCGGCGCAGCGGCGGCAGCAGCAGCCGGCCCCGGTGGAGCCTCAGCATCAGCCTCGGCAAGCGGCGGATCAGCAGCAGCAGCAGCGTCAGCCGGCCCCGGTGGAGCCTCAGCCAGTGCCAGTGCCGGTGCCGGTGGACCACAGGGCATGGATCGGACACAGATGGATCCAGAAACACGTCTTCAGAACGCCGGAGATCAGTTCGGGCAGGCTCTTCAGGGCCTCAATCCCAAGGAAAAGGCAGATATGAGAAAGCTTAAGGAAATGGTGACCAAGTGGGCCGAGCAGATGGAAAAACAGGGACAGCCGGTCGACAAGGCTTCGATGTTCGCAATGGTTGCCATGCTGTATGCAAATCAGGGATTGCAGCAGAATCCGGGCAATTCCGGTCTTCAGAATCTCTTTGGTGCAGGCGGCAATTTTATCAATGAGACCTACAATGTTGTTCAGATGGATCAGCAGAGACAGGGTATGGGTGGACTTTTCCAGTAATTTAAATTTGAAAGAGTATTTAAAGGACTTTAGCCATCAGTACAGCCTTATGGTTAATGTCCTTTTATTTTATATATCAACGCTGATGATTATGATGCATTCGAAGAAGGAGAATCAATGGTCACTGAAGGATATTTCAGAAGCCCGTTTTCAGAATTAAGAGAATCAGGTAACAGAGAAGGGGGATATTGTGATGGAAAACGACGATAAGAATCTTGCAGCCATACCTTCCAATTCTGCAGATTTAATGAAAATTGCCCAGGAAATGGTGAATTCTGTGGCCGGGAAGACAGATGAGGGCGAGCAGTCAGAGAAGACTGACAGTGAATTATCCGGTCAGGATATTCAGGCCAGGACAGAAAAGCGGCAGGCTGTAATTGAAGAGATGGCGGCAAAAGTCGGAGGAATGCAATCCGGTATCAGGGACAGGGAATCCAGGGAGATTGTGCAGGAAGCCTGGGGAAACTGGGAAGATGAGCTGAAGTAGGAAGTATCAGTCTAATATGATTGATAAAAGCGGAATTAACCGGAGACCTATTGAAATCGGGCTCCGGTTTTTCTCATTTACGATGCCTCTCAGAGAGCAGCTCCAGCTCGAATTATTGATGTATTTATCCAATCACTTTATGTAGCCGGTCAGTTTTAAAATCTTCCACGTGAGGCCACTCTGTCGATGATGACCTCATTACCGTCAACCTCAACGGCGCGCCGTTTTTCCTCCTTTCTGGCCAGGCTCTCCAGCACGTCGAGAAGCATTGTCGCTGCTGGATGGTTCTTATCCGGCAGAGTGAAGAGCGCTCCTGCTTCCTCGATCGACTCTTCAGAACAGTGTTGACGCTCCTCCCGGCACTTGCAGGAGCTTTTTTCAAGACTCACTGCACACTTTGAGAGTCAATTCGCTTCTGGTTGGTCTGCCTCTTCACCCAGGCCCGCTGCACACTTTGAGAGTTGATCATTTTCGCTCTCAAGATCGACTGTATCATATAAATCCTTGCTGAGCAGATGCTCGTCATCTGTCTCAACCGGCCACTCAGAGCCCGGTCCCTTATCCTGTCCTCACGATATCCTTCATCTCATCTGTCAGCTTGTTATACCTGTCATCGGTGATATAGCGAAACCCTGGAAGCAGTGCATATGCAGATGCTCCCCCTGCAATTTTTCTAGAGGGCTGAAATAAATTGTTATTTCCTGCGTCTATATGGCAGTCAGATAAAATAAAAGGAGGAAATATCATGAACAGGCATTATTTGTGGGGAATTATACTAATAATGACGGTTATAATCGTTTTATCCTCATGTCAACCACTGATAGCAGAGGACAGTATACCTGCTCCAAATGGAACAGTGACGCTTCCTCTTCAGAGCTTCCTGGAGCTGACCCATAAGCCGAAGCCCCCTGCATCAAACCAGAAACCAGGCGAAAATCTTCCTGTCAAATATATCTTCACCGGCGGTACCTATACAGTTACAGCAACCGGGCAGAATGCAAGGGTGGAAGGGCAGATCTCTTTCATAGTCTACCAGTCCGGATGGGTTGATGTCCCTCTTCTCAGGAGAAACATGGCTATCAGCAGCGCCCAGCTCGACGGCCGGGACTTGCCGCTCTTCGTGAAGGATGAAATGTATCACTTTATGGTGCGAGGTGTTGGAGAGCACAGCATCAGAGTTGCCTTCTATGTCAATACATCGAAGGAGGGCAACACAACCAGGGTAGTCTTCAATGTTCCTCAGACTACGGTGTCAAACATATATGCGACAATACCTGTTACAAAGGCACAGGTCACTATCAGTCCGGCAATAATCAAGACACAGTATGAAAAGAATAACAGAACAACTGTTGAGGCCACTCTGCCCTCCACAGAGGGAGATCTTACAATCTCCTGGACGCCTAAGGCGGTAATCCCTGCACTTGTGAAAGCCCAGCGCAGGGAAAAGCCCAGGCTTTACGGCACGGTGCAGACCCTTCTGTCTGTAAAACAGGACGCTTTTCACGGCACCAGTATAATTGCATACTCGGTCCTCTTTAATAAGGTCAGGCAGTTTTCCTTCGCCGTGCCGAAGGATGTCACCATAGTCAATATCAGCGGCGCTGGCTTCCTGAACTGGGAGAAGAAGGAAGAGAAGGATGAAAACATAATCACAGCTCTGCTGTCGAATGGAGTCGAGGGTAATTATGTGCTTACCGTCGAGTATGAAAAACCCATCACAAAGATCAACAGCACATGGGCAGTTCCTGTAATTCAGCTTCTCGGCGTAGAGAGACAGTCCGGCTCTATAGGATGCTTCTCAGAGGACAATATTGAGATTTCCAAGGCGGGACTTCAGGGAGCAAGCCAGATAGATGAGAAGGACCTTTCTCTCGAGCTTCGCAACAAGGCTGACAAGCCTATCATGTATGCCTTCAAATATCAAGCTGTCCCTTATCAGATATCTCTTGAAACCAGAAAGCTGGAGGAAGTTCCGGTTCTTGCCACAACCATTGACACAGCAAGAGCCATCAGTGTCGTCAACGATGAGGGAAATGCTGTCACCACCATCACTTACGAGATGAGAAACAACCAGAAGCAGTATATGGATCTCGTGCTGCCATCACACAGCAGGCTCCTCAGCTCCTTTGTCAATAATCTGCCTGTGAAGCCGGTAAAAGGCACAGGCGACACAGTCAAAATCCCTCTTCTCAAATCAAAAGGAGAAGGAGGAAATGACTCTTTCGCAGTTGAGATTACATACATCACTGAGATGGGAGGCTTTGGGCCTGTTACAGTCAAAACTGCGCCTGCTCCGCAGTGCAATATACCTGTGTCGAACTTCTACTGGTCTTTCTACCTCCCTCAGGAACAGCGCGTCCTCAAATTTGGCGGCTCGATGAAGCTGATGAGCGAGTCAGAGGCGCAGGTTGCTGTCAGCACTTCTCCTGTTGGCGGAGCTGCCCCGGCAGCCGCAAAGGTGGAACTCAGAGAGAAGGAGTGCAATGAACAGTTCACCTGCTCCGACAAGATGATCGTGAAAGCTGATATTGAGAAACAGAAGGTTTTTGAAGGCAGAACCATTCAGAAGATAGACAGTATTGTTTCCACAAGTACAAAAGGACTCAACCCTGTGAAGATATACGTTCCCCAGGTGGGAAGACTCTATCGCTTCAGCAAGCTGCTCGTCATCGACAGGACTCCCCAGGTTGTGGCATACTTTTACCAGAACTGGATGTACTCGGCGCTGCTGATAGCCGGTTTCGGTCTCTTTGTGGCCATAGGTATGGTTCTCGTGCACAGAAGCTCTGCAAGAAGAGATGGCATTCTCACTTTCGTGACAGTTCTCGCACTCTTTGTTGCACGCCCCTGGATCGGTGAGTTCTTCAGATATGGACTTCTGGCTCTGTTCGTGGTCTTTCTCTACTGGCTCTGGGACAGCAGAGGAGCGCAGATAATCGATGCATTGAAGGTGAGAGCTCACAGGACCGAGCATGTGGCATCATAGCATTAAAGTTACCGATGAAGGCAGATTTGCCTCCGAAAAGCTCTGATAAGGAGTACGGCCGGGAAAGCAGTGCCGACCTGCCTGATAAGAATTGACCGTAAGAAGTGAGTATTGAAATCCCTTGAGAAATTGAGGGATTTTGTGCATTTACCGGAGGTCGATGGGCTCATCCGATATCGGGAGTCGAAACTCTGTCATACAACCTTCATGCGGTGTGCTGTATGCATAATAACCATACAGGATAAGGCGTTCCACTTTGATTCCCTGCTTTTCGACTGCATCCCTGAATCTGTCGATTATCGTCATAACTGCGCTTTTATCCATGCGATGGGCTCTCTGGTTTTCTTCATTATCTCGTCGACTTTCTTTTCAGGATAGGCTCTTGCCATCTTCTCAAGTGTCTCAGAATACCTTGTTGTGACGTCGATCTCGTTGAGTACAGCCAGAAATTTCATAATATCAGCCGGCGGTCTGAGGCCTGCATGACTGGACAAAGATACCAGATGGTGCCCTTTTGGCTCTTAAGCAGCCAGTCTTACCCTATCCGGTCCGCTGTTACATATGCAGTCGTCCATGATGCTCTCGAGGGACTTCCGCCATGATGCTGAGTCCAGCTATTCGCGGCCTGTCCAGATCCCGATACACACTTGCATAGTGGTGAGTTTTCGTCAATGGTGCACGCCTCCGGCACAGCGCCACAGAGTGATTAATGCCAATGAGTGTCAGGGAAGTCCCACGCGTGGGATCAATCCGGGATTTCTCACCCGGGCCGTCATCGCAGCGCTATTTTTTCTCTCTCTTCATCTCCGCCATGATTTCTTCTGCGCTTTTGGCTTCGTTGAAAGCCTTTTCGTCTTTCTCCTTCACGCTTGCATAAAGCTCCAGCGACTTCAGCAGAGACTGCCTGAACTCATCGCAGTTGGACAGGAAGTTCTCCTCGTTCAGCGTCCCGCGTCTGACGTGGGAGAAGCATTTTGAGCAGAGTCTCGCAGCCCAGCATTCTGGGCAATATTTACTTGCAATTGTGTAGTAACTGTTTACACACTCATCAGCTGTCGCATTGTTTACAGCCTCCCTGTCAATGTGGCCAAGCGGATAGTGCTCGGTCCTCTCGCAGGCGGAGCAGGTGCCGTCAATGTCTACAAAGACGGCGTTCATGCCCGGATAACAGCAGGAGTTCAGCGGGAGGTGATCCACAGGCCCCATGGCTCTCTGATTAATCTTGACCATGCTCGAGTAGTAACAGCCGTTGTGGAATGGAAGATTGTCCCTGTACACTTCAGGATACTGCTTCCTGAGGGCCTCGAACTCATCCTTCAATGTTTTTTGATGGTCCTGCAGGTCGTATTTTCTGCAGAATGTGTTGTCCGGATCATAGTGGCGTATGATGTTCAGTGTGCTGTTCCTGAAGAGAGGATTCGTATTGAAGAACTTCACAGTCTCGGGAAGATCAGTAGCAGGCGTGATGGTGACGTTGAAACCCACTCTGTTCTTGTAATAGTCAGGATATTTGACACTGATATGCTCTATTATGCTCATCAGTTCATTGTAAGTTCCCTTCCCCCTTTCATCGACTCGCATCTTTTCCTGGATAGGGCCGTCAAAGCTTATGCTGGTGATAAAGTCATTCTCTACGAGAAAGCTCAGATTCTTATCATTTTTCAGCATTAAGCCGTTAGTGGTGACGCTGTAGATAACGTCATCAAAGAGTGAATTGATTCTATTGACCATGTGGGAGATGACAGGGAAGTTCATGAAAGGCTCACCGCCATAGAAAGTTACAGTTGCAGGATGGTCGTTCTTCCGCTTCACAAAGAATGTGTCTATGATTTTATCTGCCGTTTCCATGGACATCTCTTTTTTCTCATGAGTGCGCTCGTCACTGTAGCTTCCTGAGTATATGCAGTACCGGCATCGCAGGTTGCATATATGGGTGAGCCCTATAATGAGCTTTCTCATGCCCAGGTTTTCTTTTTCAATTTCAGCCTTGAAAAGCTCCGGACTCTGTAGCGGAAGGGTAACTTCGACCACTCCTGCATCTTCAAAAGTCTTTCGCACCTTTTCATCGCTGCATTGGGAGAGTTTCTCTCCTGCCTGGTCGAGCACTTCGAAGACGTGCTCGTCTATCCGGTAAAAGTCGTTGGTGAGAGAATCGTAGGCATATGGAGTGTTGCTGAAGGACCTGAACAGTTTCAACATGGTGTTTTCTCCTTTCAATTATCTGCTGAGCTCCCGATTCGACGGCATCTGTGAGATTTCCCTGAATCGAACATCAGGCTGTTGCACTCTAATTCATGGTATATTCCTTGGCAAGCTCATGAAATATGCCGTTGTGCTTTTCGATGAGCTCGGTAAAGGATCCCTTTTCTTTCAGTAATCCATCTTCCAGAAGCACTATCTCATCGGCATCTTTGATGGTGGTCAGGCGGTGCGCCACTATCAGTATGGTCATCCGTCCGCGAAGCTGCCTGATGGCGGTCTGAATCTTCTTCTCATTCTCAGTGTCAAGAGAGCTCGTCGCCTCATCGAGTATGAGCAGCGAGGGCTTCCTCAGGATGGCGCGTGCGAGGGCGATTCTCTGCCGCTGACCTCCTGAGAAGCGGGAGCCTCTGTCGCCGCAGCTGGTTTCCAGGCCTTCAGGGATCTCTTTTATGAACTCTTCAGCTGCAGACATTCTCAGGGCTTCCCAGAGCTCCTCGTCAGTAGCATCCGGCCTCGCCCATAGAAGATTTTCTCTCACCGTTCCGTTGAAAAGGTAGTTGTCCTGAGGAACAAATCCAATAGTGTTTCTCCATCTTGCCGTCATTTCAGCTCTGAAAGGCTCTCCGTCAATTGTGATCTCGCCAGACTGGGGCTGCAGGAGTCCCAGCAGGATATCTATCAGGGTGCTCTTCCCAGAGCCGGACCTGCCTGTAATTGCTAAAAGAGAGTGAGCCGGAATTGAGATACTTACATTTTTCAACGCTGTCTCGCCATTTTCTCCGTGTTCTCCATAGGAGAATGAGACGTCTTTTATTTCGATTCCCTCTCTGATCTCAATGGTCTCGCCCTGCGAGGCTTCTTCGAAATCCTCCCTGGCTGCGGCAAGCTCTACCATACGTGTCAGGAAGCTCTCCCAGGCAGGCAGCATGAGAAGGAAGAACTGGAAGCTCGACTGAAATGAGCCCAGAAGAGGCCATATTCTGAAGAATATTATGGAAAGAACTATAAGCTTCGCAATGTCGACGTGAAAGAATGTGACGGCGCAGTATATGAAGGCTGCAAGTATCAGGATGGTTGCGGTGTTGAACACAAAGTTGGAAGTTGAGTAGGTGCTGATAAACTGCACCAGCTTCTTTTCAGTATCTCTGGTCTTTAAGGTATAGCGTTCGAGGTGGGCCTGCTCTGCGCCATATCCTTTTATCTCTTTTATGCCTCCCAGATGATCGTTGATATCTGAAAGACTGTCTTTCAGCACGCTGTTCAATGAATCGGCGAGGTTTCCAAGTCTTCTGTTCACAGGTCTCATGCATATGAAGAACAGAATGCCTGTGAAAATTGCTGCAAGGGTGACTGCCGGCGAAATGATGAATGAGACGATGAGAGACATCAGCGCAGAGGGAAGTGATGTGAGAGTCTGCACAAGAACCATGGTGCCCATGTCTATTGTTTTCAGCTCATTGGTAAGCGCATTGGCGATATCTGATCTTCTCTGTTTCAGTATAGCCATCCATTTCGCTCTTGCAAAGGCTTCATAGAATTTATCGCTCAGAGTCCTGTTGAATCCTGCCTTTATCGAGATTGTGGAGATTGTTGTGTAACGTCTGAAGAATTCCTGCCCGATTACGAAAACAAGATAAATAAGCAGTATCATCAGCATATAATGGCTGCTCTGTGGGTAAGGATTATTATTTATGGATGCGGCAGTGCCTGGTATCCCGGCAGCCTGAAGAAAAGGAATTATGAGAAGAAGTGAGATTCCTTCCAGCGTTGAGCTGGCAAGAAGCCCTGCAGCAAGCCATAACAGCTTGCTTTTCGAGTAATTATAGAGCTCTTTCAGGTACTGGATGACTGAATAACTCATTTCCGACTGCTCCTCTCGATATGATCCTCTTCCAATTCCATTATAATAGGTATCTGTGAAGAGCCGTTGAAACGAATGTGAATGTTTAGTGAAAATAAGGCTGAGATGATGAGGGATGGAAGGCTGCCGGCTTCCAGTATGCCAGCTCCGGCTCAGAGAAGATTGATTATAAACTTGTAGCCGAGCCCTCTTGATGTCTGAATATGGTCGTGTTCAGGAACGAATGCGGAAAATTTCTGACGGATGTTCTTGATATGAGCATCAATTGTTCTGTCGAAACCTTCAAAGGCATTGCCGTACGCCATCTCTGCAATCTGAGATCTGCTCAGAACTTTTCCAGGATGCCTGATCAGCACTTCCAGGATCTTGTATTCAGTTGCAGTGAGCGTGACAGGATTCCCCTTGATGCTGACCTGGCAGCCCTCAGTATCGACTGCGAGATCTCCTGCGACGATTTCTTTCTTTTTTTCAGTCTCTCTTGCCTTTCCAGCAGCTTTGAATCTCCTCATCACCGCTTTGATGCGGGCTACCACTTCTCTGGGGCTGAAAGGCTTGGTGATATAATCATCAGCGCCGAGCTCGAGCCCTACGATTTTATCAGTCTCTTCTGAAAGCGACGTGAGCATGATGACAGGAGTATCGGAGGTGCTTCTGATTCGTCGACACACCTCAATTCCGTCCAGATGGGGCATCATTACGTCGAGCACGACACAGTCTGGGCGGGATGCCTCAAACTTTTCGATTGCCTCTTCTCCGTCGATGGCTGAAACGGTTCTGAATCCTGCCTTTTCCAGCGATTCGACAAGCAGGCTCTGGATGCATCTGTCATCATCGGCAACAAGTATCAGATAGTTACTCACAGGTCACCTTCCTCCATATCTTCCTTAATAGTATTTATGAGGAATGCCCTCTATTCCTGCTTTTTCGGTGATCTTTCCCGGGAATCGGCTTTAAAGTCAGAATTGGATCATGTCTGGAACTTTCTTGTCACCTCATCCTGCCGGATAATATAAATATAGAAAAACAGATCTGGAGGAGACGACAATGACAAATACAATTCAAGGAAACACACTGACTTCACGAATTTTTGAAAATGGCGCTTCCCTTGATTTATCAATGCTTAAAGAAGAAGTTTCAACATTACAGAACTCAGTAAAGGATGAATTTGCAAAAAATGATGCTCCCTTACAGGAAATAAAGAGGCAGGATATCATGAGCAAATGCAAAGAGCCTGAAGCAAAGGGGTTGTTTTCAGGTCTTAAAACTGCCGGTGCTATGTTTGGAGGCCTTCTGACAGGTTATGCGATAGGCGAGATCTCAAAGAACATGGAGCTGCATGACAAGGAGGCAATAGAAAGAGGTTCATTGAATCCGGCTTCAATGAATACAGGCAGGGATAAGAAAAACAGCAGTGCAAGAGATAAACTGGATAATAAATCAAAGGAAGTAATCAAGCCACAGGTAAAAATTGACGTACCTGATATCAGGATTGAAGATGTCATGGAATCTGTAAAGAAGGATCGTGCATCGTTTATTAATTTTTCAGATCTTAAAAGCCCTTTTAAGGATGAAGCCCTTCTATCCACAGATGAGACATTGAAGCAGGATTCTATCAGGAAGAGGGAGCTCGATAATAAACAAACTATAGAAAATTTAAAGAAAAAGGATAACACTGATAAAGATTCCAATCCCGAAAAGGGGAAGGTAATATCCTGGAGTGAATCATACGATGAGCAAGATCTTACATATGATGACAGTGGAGTTAAATATTTCGAAAAATACAGAGGACATAGTTTTACCAGAACAAAGATTTATACTGATAATGAAAAGTATACGCTTTTCAAAAACATTTTGAAAGATGATAAGATTAAGAACCCTTCCTCCATCGAAGGATATTTCATAGATAAATCCACAAATACATATTATGTATGGGAAGCAGATAACTATGCCCGTAATTAGCAATCGTTGTCACTTCTTCACCATCTGAATAGTGCCTCGGAATCTTCTGCAGGAATTAGAAAGATCGGCGAAGTAGATAAGATATATGAAGAGAATTCTTGTAGTAGATGATGATGAATCTTTGAGACTCCTTCTCTCCAGAACTCTGATCATGAACGGCTATGCAGTTGATACCGCCGAGGATGGCTGGGCGGCACTTTGGACAATACAGAAGGCTTCTCCTGATCTCATCCTCTGCGATATCAACATGCCTGGTCTTGATGGATACGGGCTGCTCGAGAAACTGCAGAGTAACCCAGCTACAGCAACAATTCCATTCATATTTCTGTCTGCCATGGGCGAGAACCCTGATATCAGGCGGGGAATGGAGCTGGGAGCCGATGATTATATCGTCAAACCATCAAAAGGTTCGGAAATCGCAAAGGCCATAGAGGTAAGACTTGCCAAACAGGCAACGTGGATGAAAGTTTATCAGGAAAAGATGGATGAGCTCAGAAAGGATGTAACCCGTCTGCTCCCACATGAGCTCCTGACTCCTCTGACCGGTATCCTCGGTGTAGCTTCACTGCTTGAAGATGAAAGAGTAACTTTCAACCCTGATCAGATACGCGAAATTGGTGAAATACTGACATACTCTGCAGAACGCCTTAAAAGGCTTATCCAGAATTATCTTCTTTTTGTGGAGCTGGAAGCGATTCACAGAGATCCGGAAGCCCGTAGAAAAAGAAATAAGAATCTGATGCTTCATCAGGGAAACGTGCCTGTCGATGTGAAAAATGTTATCTTTGCAACTGCGACGGGGATCGCGCGAAATGCAAAACGGGAAGACGATCTGACATTTCGGCATGTGGAGGCATCATTTCCTGTAGTGAGCGACGATCTGAAGAAGATTGCGGAAGAGCTCATAGATAATGCATTTCGGTATTCCGCAGCAGGTACGCCTGTAACCATCAGCGGTCTTATTGAAAATAACTACTATATTCTGACGATTGTTAACAGGGGGAGGGGGATGACTGAGGAGCAGATAAACGCTATTGGCGCTTTTGTTCAGTTTGACAGAGAAGAGTTTGAGCAGCAGGGTTCAGGGCTGGGACTGAGCATTTCCAGGCGCTTGACTGAGCTTTATCAGGGCTATCTTATGATTGAAAGTGAAATAGATAGAATTACCACTGTCACTTTGAGCCTGCCTGTCAGGCTTGACGAAGAAATGGCAGGCAGCGGCCGATAAATTCGAGCATCAGAGCTGTTGATTTCAGAAAACAGGGAGTTTTCCTGAAACAGATTCGAGTCATGAAGGCTGTCATAATCCTCTTCAAGCATCCAGAAGAAGGAAGAACGGCCGCCTTCAGTATGTTGTTCTGTCAGGAAGCATTGTTTACAGTTCTCATCTGGAAAGAGCGGGGTGAGTGAGAGTTGCTGAAGAAGATGAAAGATGTGAAAATGAGGTCTTACAGACAGAAGGCGGCAATACTCTGGCGATGAAAAAACTGCAGAGCAGACTGGATTTACTCGAAGCAGCCGAACATATGGCAAAAGTAGGCGGCTGGAGAATGGATGTTAAAACCAGACAGATTTTATGGACAGATGAGACCTGTCGCATCCATGAAGTTCCATCAGGCTGCACACCGACTCTGGATGAGGCTGTGAGCTTTTACCATCCGGATGACCGCATAGTCTTCGAACAGGCGATTCAGCGAGCTGTTGAGCTCGCTGAGCCTTTTAATCTGGAGATTCGCTTCGTAACTGCTGCAGGGAAGCTTCTGTGGGTCCAGGCAATATGTACCCCCCAGGTTGCAGATGGAGTAACAACAGAGCTTACCGGAACATTCAAGGTCATCACTGAGCGTAAACTGGCAGAGCAGGCTCTCAGAGAAAGCGAAGAAAAGTTTCGCATTATCAGCACTTCTGCCCTGGATGCAATAATAATGATCGACAACGACGGCCTCATAACCTTTTGGAACCCTGCTGCAGAAGAGATGTTCGGATATGCCGAGGCCGATATCATGGGGAAAGATGTCCACAGTATCCTGTCTCCTCAACAATATCATGAAGCCCAGAGGAAGGCTTTTCCCGACTGGCAGCATACCGGGGAGGGAGATGCTGTAGGGAAGATTCTGGAACTGTCGGCTCTGCGGAGTGACGGCAGTGAGTTCCCAATCGAAATTACCCTCGCCTCTGTCAAATTACAGGATCACTGGCACGGTGTGGCAACCATACGTGACATCACGTCCAGGAAAAAGGCAGAACAGGACCTGCGCGACAGCGAAGAGCGTGCCTGCACAATCCTGAATTCAGTGCATACAGGCATAATTGTTGTCGATGCGCTGACACATGAGATTATCGATGTCAATCCCATTGCTGCGGAATTGATTGGCCTGCCTGGAGAGCAGATTATCGGTCAGATATGTCATAGATTTCTCTGCCCTTCCGAGGAGGGGAAATGTCCAATTTCCGACCTTGGGCATCCTGTGGATAATGAGGAGCGCGTTCTGCTGAGGGCTGATGGCAGTCAGATTCCCATTTTGAAGACGGTCACCAGGGTAACACTTTCAGGACGCGACTGCCTGCTCGAATGTTTTGTGGATATTTCTGAGAACAAACGTGTTGTTGAAGTCCTGAAGATGAATGGAGAGAGATTGAGGGCTATCTTTGAAGGCTCTTACGATGCCATAATGCTTCTTACCGATAAGGGATTCTTCGACTGCAATCAACGCACCCTCGAGATGTTCGGCTTCATGAGCCGGGAAGATTTTATCAAAACACATCCTTCTGATCTTTCTCCTCCTTTCCAGCCTGATGGCGAATCATCTCTCGAATTGTCCATGAAGCATATCCATACAGCGTATCAGAAAGGATCAGAGCGCTTTGAATGGATCCATCGCCGCACCGATGGGGAAGACTTTCCGGCTGAGGTACTGCTGTCTGCCTTTGACTTCGTTGACGGAAAAGTCTTGCAGGCAACAGTTCACGATATAACCAGGCGCAAAGAGGTTGAAGAGGCCCTGAAAAAGGCCAAGGAGGAGGCAGAGCGAGCCAATCTGGCCAAGAGTCAATTTCTGGCCAACATGAGCCACGAAATCCGCACGCCAATGAACTCCATCATAGGTTTCAGCGAACTCCTCAAGGGACGTATGACCGATGAGAAATCCCGGGAATACCTGCAGGGGATTCTGACGGGAGGTAAAAATCTTCTTGGTCTTATTGAAGATATACTCGATCTCTCCAAGATCGAGGCAGGGAAGATGGAGATTCACTGGGAACCTGCAGATCCACATATCTTCTGTGCTGAAATGTCTCAGATCTTTGCTGTCAGAACTGCTGAAAAGGGGATAGAGTTCCTGATTGAAGTGAGCCATGAGCTTCCGAGAGGTCTGATGCTTGACGAGGTTCGCATGCGGCAGATTCTTCTCAACCTGATCGGGAACGCTGTCAAGTTCACAGAAAATGGCTATGTGAAGCTTCACGTGCGAACAGCCGATTTCAGAGCCGACAGGAGCGTCGTGGATCTGATATTTGAGATTGAGGATACAGGCATAGGAATTCCTGAGAGCCAGCAGGAGATGATCTTTGAGTCTTTTCAACAGCAGGAGGGACAGAGCACCCGAAGGTTCGGTGGCACAGGCCTGGGACTTACCATCACGAAAAGGCTGGTGGAGATGATGGGCGGCTCTGTCTCTCTCATGAGCAGTCCGGGGAAAGGCTCGCTGTTCACTGTAAAGCTTCCGGGTGTCAGGGTAGCCGCCCTCGAGCCTTCTATGACGGAAGATCTTCAGGAATTCGAGAATATCCGCTTTCAAGGCTCAGTGGTCATGCTCGTTGAGGATATTGAGCCCAGCCGCCTCATCATTGCAGATTTACTCAAGCCTTATGAAATAACCCTTCTTACAGCAGTCAACGGCCTGGAAGCTGTTGAAATAGCACGTCAGACTTCACTGGATCTCATTCTGATGGATATTCAGATGCCTGTCATGGATGGTTACGAAGCCACGCAGATTATCAGGAGTGACGAAGCATTGAGCTCAATCCCGATCCTGGCTTTCACGGCATCTTCTTCAGCGGAGGATGCGGACAGGATTAAAGCTCTGTTCAACGGCTATCTCAGGAAGCCTGTGACTAAGAAACGTCTGCTGCAGGAGCTCTCCCATTATCTTCCCCATACCCTGCCAGAGAAGGAAAGTTCGCCTGAAGAGAGCCGGGAGACGCTTTCAGAAGCAAACGGGATTGCTCCGGAATTCAGGCAGCGCCTTGCAGAGGAGTTCAAATCCCGCTGGGAGAAGGTCCGTTCCGGCATGGTGGTCAAGGAGATAAAAGCTTTTGCCAGAGCTCTTGTTGAACTGGGAAGCAGCAATGGTGTCGCTTCAATCAGGGAGTATGGTGAGACTCTCCATAAGCAGGCTTCCACTTTCAAGGTAGACCGTATGATGCAGACCCTGGAACGTTTTCCCCGTTTCCTTGATATTGACCGGGACTGATCCGCACATCCGCTGAAACTCAGGAAAGGCTGGTTATTTTATATGGAACTTTCAGACATTCAGAAAGAGATTGCCGGCAACAGCATCATCCTTATTGTCGATGATGTGCCTGGAAATCTGGAGATCCTGGGGAACCTTCTCAGTGAGGCCGGATTCGACATATCGGTAGCATCAAATGGCAGGCAGGCTATAGCTGTTGCCACAGCGGAGCCTCCGGCTCTCATCCTTATGGATGTCAGCATGCCTGAGATGGACGGTTACACTGCCTGTCGGAGACTGAAGGCCAACTCGCTGACCGCAGGTATTCCTGTCATTTTTCTCACTGCTCACAGTGGCGAAAGCGAAATCGTTAAGGGATTCGAGGCAGGAGGAGTTGATTACGTGACCAAACCGTTCAAGACTTCTGAGCTCCTGGCCAGGATTATGACTCACCTCGAATTGAAGAATTCGAGGGAACGTATCGTGGATCAGAATATAGAGCTGAAGGAGATGAACGAGAAGCTTGCCAGGTCTGAGGAAAATCTGCAGATTGCCAACAATACGAAGGATAAGTTCTTTTCCATACTGGCCCATGATCTCAGAAATCCTATATCCACGTTCTATCAGATCCTTGATTTTATTATTACCAGCCAGAAAACACTTGATGAAGAGGAAAAAAGCGGCTTTTTGAGGACTCTCCGCGATACTGCATCTAACATTCGTGATCTTCTCGAGAACCTTCTTTCATGGGCGAGATCCCAGACCGGTCGGATTGATTTTAAACCTGCACTGCAGACTCTGGCCTCTCTTGCCAGAGAGACTGCAGATCTTCATTTTCAAGGCGCACTGCAGAAGAACATAACGATTAAGGTGAATATCGCTGCTGATATCACTGCGTATTTCGACACAAACATGGTGAGCACGATTCTCAGGAATCTTATTTCGAACGCCATAAAGTTCACTCAAGGCGGAGGGACTGTCACTGTTGCAGCCGAGGAGCAGGGAGACTTCCTTGCAGTTACAGTGACTGACACAGGCATCGGGATGACAGCCAGGGATCTAGAGAGGCTCTTCAGGATTGATGTGCACCCCAGTAAGATCGGAACTGGCAAGGAAAAAGGTACCGGTCTGGGACTCATTATCTGCAAAGAGTTTGTCGAAAGACACGGAGGCACCATAATCGCCGGCAGTGAGCCCGGCAAAGGAAGCACTTTCACCTTCACTCTGCCACGCAGAGCCAGTCAAGAGCTCAACTCACTTTGCTGACAATCAGAACAATCTGTCACTCCCCTCCCGGCAGTGGCAGGCAGACACGGTTGTAACAATGTTTCCATAGAATTTCCAGGATATTGAGCTTCAGCCAGTGGAAGAACTGAAGATCCCGGATGTGCATAGCTCATTTTTTATCCGCCCAGAGCCTGATCACATTCAGTACTGTCTCTACAGCCTTCTCCATCGCCTCCAGGGCTACCCATTCCAGCTTTCCATGGGGGTTGTTGCAGCCCATGAATATATTCGGTGTGGGAAGGCCCATGAAAGATAGCCGTGCGCCATCAGTTCCTCCCCGGATTGGAAGGCAGAGAGGCTCCAGGCCGGCCATCTTTATCGCCTGAGAAGCGATCTCAGTAACCAGGGGATGCTGGTCAAGGACTTCCTTCATGTTCCTGTAGCTGTCCTTTATAGCCAGCTCGATCCTGATGTCTGGATAGTCTTTTCTGACCTCTCCGACGATCTGCTCAATTGTCTTCTTCCATTTCTCCAGGCCTGAAAGCTCGAAATCACGCAGGAGGACCTTCACTTCACTTTTTTCTTCGCATCCGGTAATCACATATGGATGCATATAGCCTTCTCTTCCCTCTGTTGTTTCGGGCCGCGATTCGCTGGGGAAGCGGAGGATGAAATCAGACATTGCATAGACAGAGTTTATCATTATCCCCTTTGCAGTGCCTGGATGAGTGTTTTTGCCGTGGAAAGTAACGGTAGCGCTTGCAGCATTAAAAGTCTCAGTATTCAGCTCACCAAGCCTTTCACCGTCCAGTGTATAGGCGTACTGTGCACCGATACCCTTTATGTCAAAGTGGGCAGTGCCGTTGCCGACTTCCTCATCGGGAGTGAATACTACTTTAATCTCTCCATGGTAAGATTCTTTGTTGGAGAGGAGTCTTTCGACCGCTTCCATTATTATCGCCACTCCGGCCTTGTCGTCAGCTCCCAGCAGCGTGGTGCCGTCAGTGGTAATTATCGTTCCGTTCCTGAACAGCTCGAGCTCAGGGTTTTCCTTTTCTCTGATTACCAGCGATTCATGGGCAGGAAGATGGATGTCTCCGCCTTTGTAGCCTCTGAGCACATTGGGGTTCACATTGGCTCCTGTTACTGAAGGAGAAGTATCAAGGTGTGCTATGAAGGCTATGGCAGGGACTCTGTGAGGATGATCTGCAGGAAGGTTCGAAGGTACAGTTGCGTAGACATAGCAGTGCTCTTCATCCAGCTTTACATCTGATAGCTTTAATGCTTTGAGCTCCTCCACAAGAATCTTTGCCAGATCGAACTGTTTCTCCGTGCTGGGTACTTTGTCGACTTCTTCGGCACTTTGGGTGTCAATCTTCACATATTTCAGGAATCTGTCTAACAGCATTGTTATTCTCCTTTTAAACGGATTGTTATGTAAGCGAGGCGGACTGCGCTTTGTTATCTTCAATATGCTCAATCATATTTCCCTCAAAGATCCGGAACAGGATGCACACTGCTGCCATTTTTTTCATGCAAGCAGCTGTGCTGTTTTCTGGGTGATTGTAGACTCTATCTGCCCTTTGAAGAGCATGGCGGTGAAAGGGAGATCGCCGGATATTTTCACATTACCGCTTCTGATGTCAATCTCTCCAGAGACTGCAATCCCCATCATCTTGAAGTGGAATCTGCAGGCGCTGTCATTCCAGTTCTCAGAAAGCTCGCTGATGCTTCCTGCATATTCACTCTTCATCTGCTGGAGAAGCTTTTTCATCCTGAGATATGCTTCTCCCTGTGGAAGTGCGTGCTTGACAGTTACGCTGAAGCCTGGCATATAAATCTCCCTTCCCATTCTGATTGCTGTAGTTTCGCCACGACATGGCGGACATTTTCTTCATCCCCAGTTTTTGATAAAATGCAACATTTTCTTCATCACAGATGAGGTCGACCATATAGAAGGACTGAAGCTTTTCCTTCATCTGATTCATGAGATTCGAGCCTATTCCACGGTGGCGGTATGCCGGAAGGACTTCCAGAAGGGGGATATATGCGCTCAGTACATGATCGGTGTGTGCAGTAATGAATCCCGCCACTTTTTTATTCTCATCGTCAACAGCTACGATTATATAATCACTGTTCCGGAGAATCTCCAGATGTGTCTCCGGTGATGGAGGGTCAGGCCAGCCTTCAAAAAAGCCTTTGAGCATCGGAGATTCGATATTCCTGCAGGAGTCTACATAGATAATCATCGTCACGTTCCTTTCCTGATAAAGTTCTTGAATATGTGGCCAGTCTCCTTTTTGTGGATGCCAGATTGGATCATTTCTGGCACTGTCATGTCACAGTAGATTCTGGTTTAATATTAAGTAGAAAGACATTACAAAGATATGTGCGGAGGAGAAAAAAATGTCAAATACAACAGTCAACAACTACGCTTCCAGCTATGTGGGCAGAGAGCTTGCCGAGAGAAGTATGAAGTCATATTCACGGGCAGGTACTGCTGATGGCAGGATTAAAACCATAGTAGATGGGTTTGATGCAATTATAAGGGATTCACAGACATCAAAGGATGAAAAGGATCTGGCCGAATTTGCAAAAGGATTCATAGGAAGGCTCAGTTGCACTCCCAGAAATGACAAATCGATTTCCGGCCTTTTCAGAGGGCTCGTGCAGGGAAAAAGAAATGACTCATCCCTTCAGGTTGCGGCAGGATGGACCTTCCTAAGCGCCATTGCCTCTACTGCACCTGCAGCACCAGGTGCACTTATGGCAGAAGCTCTGAAAACAGCCTCATCAAAACTGGAAGACAATTCAAAAGCCCTCTGTCTGATAGAGAACGGCCTGGATGAGATACAGAACAGCACAAAGACTTCCCGGGATGAAAAGACGCTGGCAGCCTTTGGAAAGAAGCTGATGAGAGACTCATCAGAGCGCCCTTACTTGGCAGGGGTGGCAGGAACTGCATTCCTGACTGCCATAGCCACGTTGAATAACGGACCGGTGCTTGCGGCAATAACAAAAGCCATCAATGATGGGGCAGACAGATTCGGAAATTCGCCTCAGGCAGTGAACTTTATGGACAAGGCCGTTGACGGGCTGATGAACGACAGTCTCATTTCACAGGATCAGAAATCGCTTCTGGCCTTCGGCAGAGATTTCTCGAAAAAGCTGTCAAACAGTCCTTCGCTGCAGGTTGCGGCAGGAAAGACTTTCCTCGATGCCGCAGGCAGCTCTGCAAAATCACAGGCCGTGTCCATTATGGCTAAAGCCATATCCGGGGCTGTGGGCCAGGCCGGTTACAGCCAGAAACAAGTAGAGTTGTTGAGTGACGGATTGAGCGAGATTATAATCAATCCCACAACCTCTCAGTGTGAAAAGGCCCTGGCAGCCTCAACAAAGCAGCTGATGAGTGAGATTTCTGAGAATTATGATGTGAAGTTTGCCGCAGGAGCATCCATACTTGATGAATTCGCTTCCGGGAATATCGGATCTGAGGTGCCTGTGCTTGCAAAAGCTGTGAAGGCAGCGTTACACAAGACTGACTCGAACTTTGCAGGTGAAGTCATGAAAAGCGGTTTCGATCAGATATACAGGAACAGTGGAGCATCAGAGAAGGAAAGAGCACTGGCAGCATCAGCCCGTGATCTTTCCGACTGGCTGGACCTTCTGGACAGTGCTGCAGTTTATAGAGCCGGAACAGTATTGCTAGATGCGATGGCATCTGGAACAGATAAATCAAATGTGGAAACTCTGGTGACAGCTGCAGGCAGTACGCTCGATCTGGGCCGTTATCGGGAGAACATTAGAAACAATATTCTGGGAATCGTCATGAAGGCTATCAGTACACAGTCCCGGGCCTCGCAGTCGATAAGGACAATCGCAATGACTGGAGCTGCAAAGGAGAGATATGCTGATAAGCTGAAGGCCTTCCATGAGATTGAGCGGATCATCAAAGAGGAGCCTGGAATGGCGTCAGAGATTGAGCAGATGGCAGAGGCCTGTTACGGTGACCAGCGTCCCAGCCAGATCGAGACAGTTGATGACAATGTAATTATCGACGGGGTCAAGATCTCCAGAAAGTCTCTGAAACATTTGGGATATGAACTGAAGTAAGGGGGGAAGGGCACTGGTGACCATAAACAGCCAGATCGAAGCGGTCCGTAATTACGATGGCGCCGTGAAGGTGAGAAAGCCTGACAGCGGTTGCATCAGCAGCACTGAGGTGGAGCAGCCTGCTTCTTATACTGACACATTGTCACTCACTGCATCACAATCCGGCTGCAGCTCCGCTGAGTCAGATGTCTCCGCAGAGCGGGCAATCAAGGATTGGACTATTCTTCACTACGGTGCAGGAGATAACGACCTTGGAAAGTACACACTCGGCAACCTAAATGAGATGGAGGAAGTCGGCTCCGGAGATAACGTCAACATATTGGCACAGTTTGATTTCAAGGGATCAGGATGCACCCGGTATTATGTCACAAGAGATGATAACTCTGTTCTGATGACATCTCCTGTCATTGAGAAGCTCGGGAAATTCAACATGGCTGATCCGGAGCAGTTGAGCCAGTTTATTGCCTTTGGAATGAAGAAGTATCCGGCCAGGCATTATATGCTGATAGTTGACAGCCACGGCAGTGCCTGGAAGGGACTTAGCCTCGAAGAAAGCAGTGACGGGCGCATGGCTCTGCCTGTTCTGCGCCGGAGTATTGAAAAAGCTGAGCAGGAATCAGGTGCCAGGCTTGACATTCTTGCCTTTGATGCTTGCCTCATGGCATCAACCGAGGCTGCATACGAGATGAGAAAAACTGCCGGCTATATGATTGCTTCAGAGCAGATATCCGGTTATAAGTCTTGGCCTTATAATGACATTCTCAGGGAAGCTTTTAAACACGGCGGAGACGTTTCTCCATTGGAGCTTGCACGAATCGCAGTGGAGAAGTCTTCCAACGTAAAAGAGGACATGATAACGTTGAGCGCCATAGATCTCAGCCGCATGCGTGATGTAGCGGATGCTTCCCAGGCCCTGGCGGCCCGGATACTTAAGACTGATGAGCCGATGGTTAACCTCAGAAAGCTCAGTGATTTGACGCAGCAGTTTTATATTCCGGTGCAGGACCACTGTCATTTTGCAGAGCAGATCGCCAGAAGTGAAAAAATCAATGATTCTCTGCTGAAAGATGCCGCTTCAGATCTGGTAAAGGCTCTGGAGGCGGCAGTGGTTGCCGAGGAGCACGCGATAGAAGTTCCCTCTCCTGATCTCATTACAGACAGCGATATACTGGCTCTCTCGGATGCAGGAAAGAAAGACCTGTATCAATTGAAAGGTGCCCGCGGATTGAACATCGAGATGCGGCCCAACAGCGGAATGGCTTATGACGATCTTCAGTTTGCTCAGGATACGGTTTGGAAGCAGGCCATGGAGAGGGTCTGCAGGGGATAGCGCAATCTATCAGCTCTTTTTCCTGAGCTTCATACCGGCAATTACGATATAATCGCCGGTATCTTCCACGTTGAGCAGATCCATTGATTGATCGGGAGTTTCATTGAGCGCCTTGTTGAGCGCCTCGTTGAGCTTTTTCCGGTCCTCCTCATTAACACTATCGAGTAATTTATGAAACGCTTCGAGCTTCTTCTGATGATGAGATCTGTTAAATGAATTATCCTCGAGCCTGATGTCCAGACTGCACTTCTCGCTTTCAAGGGCGACGCCCATTTTATGAGATTTGTTAAAAGCGAGAAGCATGGCAGTCTCGCCACCCAGGGTGAGGAGAACAAGAGGCTTGACGAGGAATGCAAGAGGTATGGCTGCTGCACCGGCTGCTGCAGCTACGCCGCCCAGCGCGATGAGCCCGGCTCCTATCAGGATATTGCGGCGTTTGGAAGACTCCTTTGCGCTTTCTGCCCGGATCTTCTGCGACATCGCAGAAAGGTCATTGCCTTTCTTTTCAAGCACATTCAGCGTCTGTTCGTATTTTTTTACAGCGAAATCCAGGCTTTGTGCTTCCTGAGAGCTGTTGTCGTCTTTCTTTCCAAGAATTATCGATGCTGCATTCTTTGTGTGAGATATTACTGGAGAGTTTCCAATACTGTTCATAGTATCTCCTCCTTCAAATCACTCACTTAATCTCGCGAGTTCTCAACGTCATACAAAGGCATTTTCATGCGTGTACGCAGATGTCAATGTCTCTTTTTGCCGTGGCCGTGATGGTTGTTTTTGTGATTATTGTGATGTATATTGCCTCCGCCGTGCTGTACTTCACCGCCGCTCTTCTCCTGGTAGTTCTGTATGATATCCTCGACTGCCTGGTCTGCCTTGACAGTGTTTGAGCTGGTAGGATATGGCCTCATATTTACTGCGATGACATCGTGAGTCTTGTTATCGACTACAATATCGGTCTTCACGACGAATTTGCCGTGAGACATGCCTTCTATGATATACGTTTTATTCGGAAACTTGGAAACAGTGATGGGGCCTTCGGTCAGCTGGTGGTCGTGGCCTGCCATGATCACATCGATGCCTTCCACATTCTGGGCGAGGTTCAGACTGGAGTTCTTGCCTATCCCATTATGATTCAGGTTCACTATGACTTCGGCACCCTGGGCTTTGACCTCCGGAATGAGCTTTTCAACTGTATCGTTTATGTCAAGCTTCTTCACGTCGCTTCCAACACTGGGATGAGCAGAGGTCGCCATTTTGGTCGTTACAGTGCCTATAAAGGCCACTTTTACACCGTTCATATCTTTTATTACATAAGGCTTTGTGCCTTCCAGATAGTCATCTGTATTTCTGTCTCTTATGTTGGCACATACCACGTCGGCGTTTATCCTGCTGGTATATTCATCGTGCATGACGGGAGCACCGTACTGGAATTCATGGTTGCCAGGCTCCACGATGTTATAGCCGATTTGATTCATGATATCTATCACTGGATCGAAGTGGTTCGCATCCGAGTAAGGAGGGTTGTAGGAAATATCACCTATATCGAGAACCAGGGCATCGGGATTCTCTGTTCTGAGCTGCTCGATCAGGCCTGCAACTTTGGGCAGGTTCCTGAAATGGCCGTGCAGGTCATTTGTGCTGATAAGCGTTATTGTCGTTGTGCCGTCTGATGATTTGGAGGATGAATCAACGAGACCGTTCTCCTTTAAGGGCTCATCATATTTCTTAATCTCTTTCAGAGAATCTGACGGAAAACTCTTCCGGTTTTCTCCTGTCTGGTTGATTGTAACAGAGTCAGAGGCCTCTGCAGGAAGTGACTTCTCCCCTTCTCTCTCTGTCTTGCTATCCCGGTATTTGCCACGGTGGGGAATGTTCAGATTGTTGACTGAACTGTAATCGATTGGATTCATGCTCATGATGATGCACCTTTCTTCACAGAATAGACCACTCCCTATGATATATGCTATCATAGAATCGATCTTAACACTATTGACAATCTGTTAACAGATCGATATGTTACCCTGTTGCTCTCGATAAGGAGTGGAGGATTTGCAGCTTTTTTATGGAACAGACCTGTATGTGTTATACTCACCAGCATAACAAACTGCAGCATTCTAAATTGCCAAATGAGTGTTGATAGATGATTCCAGAAGTTTTGATAGTGCAATTTATAATGCGCGTTTGTATAAAACCTGAATAAATGTCATTCACAGGAGGATAAATGACCGGACAGCCCCGATTCGTGCAGGTATCTGAGCCTAATGAGCGTGCGTTTACACTGTCCATCCCTGAAGGATGGATAGTTGAGGGAGGCATCTTTCGAATAAATCCCATGATGTCTGGAACGATGGCGCAGTCCATTTCTGCAAAGCTTGACATGATAGTGAAGTCTGACGTGGAAGGTACGAAAATGGTTCATTTCCTGCCGTGCTTTTTCTATGTGGATACCCGTTTTTCCGGGATGATCGGCTGTATGTTTCAGCCGGGGAGTGTTTATAACGGTATGACTGTGATGCCTCTTCCTCCCGCCCGCGATTTTCTCTGGCAGCTCTGTGTCCCGCAGATTCATCAGAGTGCATCGAATATTACCTTTGAAGGCGCCACTGATCTGCCGTCCCTGGCTCAGGGCAGGGCAGAGGAAAACATGAGGTCGACCGGGCTCATGCTGCAGTATGATGCTGCAGTTATTCAGTACTCCTACCAGGAACAGGGAAGGCATTATCAGGAGCGGGCCTTTACATATATACAGAATATGGGCGCACTGGGAGGAGGGATCTGGACAAATGAATACACTCATATAATGCGTGCGCCTTATGGCCATCTTGAAGAGTGGGAGCCTGTTCTCAAGACTGTCATAACATCTTTATCGGCCAATAGAGAGTGGTCTCACGCTGAAACAAGGAATCAGGCAATGATGGGAGATATGGCGCTTCAGGCACAGAGACAGGAGCAGTACAGAGCGCAGAAAACGCTTGAGACACAGCGCTATATACAGGGTGTGAATCAGGAGATTACAGACAATCACAGGCGGACCCATGCAGAGATCAGCAACGATGCCTACCTTACAATGACAGGCCAGGAGGAGTATGTAAACCCCTACACCAATAGAGTAGAGATTGCAGAGCAGAAGGGGGAATACCGATGGGTCGATGCTGATGAGCACGCATTGTACACAGATGATTCCAACTACGACCCCAACCGTGACCCTGACCTGACAAGAACTGACTACAGGCGAAGTGACCCCCGTCCCCGTTTTCCTTTCTGAAATGAGGACTGTGTGTGCCGGTGCTTTGCCGGAGCCGGTGTTCTGAATAATATCTCCTCGATCTTCTATTGAAAAAATTGAGAAGCCTGTAGTATAATAGTATAAATCAGTGCAGCAGAAATCCAATCATACTATTTGCGGGAGATGCATCAATGACATTACAGCAACAGTATCCGGCAGAAAATAGAGTTACTGATACGAATACGGCTGATTATGGAGATACAGAAAGCGGCAATCCGGAGAGAGCGGATCAGAGCGGCGCAGCGGCCGGTATTAAACGTCAGTTCAAAAGGTTGGAGGCCGAACAGGAAAGCTACAGGAAAAAAGAGCGGGATCTTGAGATACGGAGTCAGGAGCTTTCCAACGGCCTTCAGTCAGTGTCTGATGAGGATGCCCGTCTTAGATGGATTGAAAAGACAGCCGGTTATACAGCACTTCCATCTCCATTCCTGATAGGATTGGGAGCCGTAACGCACAGCCCTGTAATTGCCATGTTAGGAGCAATCATGCTCATATTTGCCCTCGCATTGAAATTCTACTCAAAGATAAGAATTGAAAGAATCGGAAAGATATTGTTGTCGATGCAGGCGGAGTATCGACAGTCCTCGGAGGAACTTAATTCCATCAGAATTTTAAACGAAAAGCTGATGCGTGAGTTACGCAGACTTAAGGAAAGATGCGCAGCGATGAAATAATGAGCTGCATCGTTGATGTCGATATTTTCATCTTGCCAGTCTTTTTTTGACTTTGCAGGCACGGAATTGCATTTCATCGATTTTCTGTTGAGAAATCCTGGACTATGGAATATAATGGAAAAAAAGACAGAAGACTCTGAGGACTTGAGGGAGAGAGAAAATGACAATACAGCCGCAACATACACTGACAGGAAGCGTAACTTCTTCATTTTCGAACGCAGCAGAGAGTCAACTTTGTGAAGAGGAGTCTGTTGTACAGGATCTCCGGGACATAGTTTCTAAGTATGAGCACGAGCTGAGTATTAAAAAGCCTGCTCTGGAGCAGTATAAGAATAAAGAGCACACCATTGAAGCAAATAATCAGAACCTTTTTAGCAGACTGGAATCGATGTCCAGAGAGGACGGACGCCTCAAAAAAGCTGAAAAGGCAGCCCGCTATCTGGCTCTCCCATCTCCAATCACCATGGGACTGGGAGCGGCGATGCAAAGCCCCATAATAGCCGCGTGCGGAGCGGCCATGCTGCTCAGTGCCGTTGCATTGAAGCTTTACTCAAAGAAAAGAATCGAGACAATTGACAGGACTTATAGTCCCATGCAGAATCAATATCAGCAGAATGCCCGGGATTTAAACGCAACGAGATTGATGAAGGAGAAGCTGGGAAGTGAAGTCTGCAGGCTGGAAGCCGACTGTACAGAGGCGAAGAAGCGTGTGACACAGGCTGAAGCCGACTTGAGCAGAATGGCTGAAAGCCTTGCTTCAGGAAAGCCATTCGGAGCCGGGGAGATAGAGGATATGGGTGAATATGTCCTCATCGATGGAATGAGTATCAACAAAGGTGGTCAGTGGTAGGCTCAGGAATTTGACAGAATATTAATGTGACAGCCGGTCTTTTCAGGATCAGGCTGTTTTTCTTTGAAAAGGTATTTATGTGTGCAAAATTAACATTTTTGTTATTTTTTTTTCAGGATCAGCATGTATAATAAAGCTGCAGAGCACTGTGATGACACGACAAAATGCATGCTGAATTGTGGTCTCGAACAGCACTTCCGCCTGAATACTGAATATCTGCATGAATACAGGAGAAGCAATGCGTTGGAGTATTCTGGATATAAGAAATCAGAATAACAGTGTCCAGGAGGGCAGCAGCTCTTCCATACAGGCGCAGGAGCTTTTTCAGCCTGATCTCTGCAGGATGAAAACATCGATACAGGGTGATAAAGAGGCGGCAATATATTACCTCTCGACTGAAGAGGCTGCCTTCAAGGCTGATGTTGTCCTGAAAGTGGGTCAGGTAGTTCCTTTAACCATTTCATATCATCGATGGAAGCCTGAAGACCTGTATGAAAAAGTGAATTCATCGCTGATAATAACTGCGACTGGAAAGGCACAGGGTGGAGCGTTTCTTTACAAGGGTCGGTTCAGTTCTGACAATGACCCTGCCATGGAGATGTTCTTCGATTATCTCAGACAGATCTCAAGCGGAACAGCCGGCGATGACAGAGAACAGAGTTCAGATAACCGGCGCAGGTTCATTCGCCTGGATCGCGTGCTGCCTGTTATGTCAAAGGAAATTGAAGGCTTCAAGGCACTCACCGAAAACATAAGCCTGGGAGGAGTCATGCTTATCTGCAGCAACGGTAGGATAAGCCGGGGTGATATTGTCAATCTCAGGCTCGATCTTGATGAATACGAGGCGTTGCCGCTTCAGTTCAAGGCAGAGGTATGCTGGGTCGTTCCGGAAGAGCCCAATAAGATGAAGGTGGGAGTCGAATTCCTCGATCTGGATGAAACAAAGAAGGAGCGTTTGACACAGTACATAGAGAGTGTTCATAAACTCAGCAGATGGATGAATCGCGAATGACAGACCGCGCTGCCTGAATGGTCAACAGCTGATTTCAGTGTTTTTCTTCCTCTTCACAATGCGTTTCTGGTGGAGCCTTTCAGCTCTCTCGCAAAGCTTCCCACCCTTAATGGCAGATCCTTATTATCCAGGTTGTCTTCTATCATCTTCTCAAAGGCGCTCCCTACGACGACGCCATCTGCAATGGTACAGAGCTGTGAAACCTGTTCAGGCTTAGATATCCCGAATCCTACGCAGACAGGAAGCTCTGTGAACGTCTTAATCTGATTGAAGATGGTGGAGACCTCATTGATATCAATCTGTCCGCTTCCTGTGACACCGGTTCTCGATACGAGGTAGATAAAGCCTTCCGCATCTTCTGCTATTTTTCTCATTCTCACCTCAGGCGTTGTAGGGGCAATGAGCCTGATGAGGCACAGTCCATTGCCAGGCCATAGGGATGTGAGCTCTGCTGATTCGTCAAAAGGGAGGTCCACAATCAGGAAGCCGTCAACGCCGGCTTTTACGGTGTCTCTGTAGAGATTCTCGATACCATATGAAAGCAGGGGGTTGTAATAGGTGAAAAGAATTATCGGGCATTCCGATTTAATCCTTATTTTTTCGACCATTTTGAGTATAGTGGATATCTTGACGCCTGCTTTCAATGCTCTCGCAGAGGAGCGTTGAATGTAAGGCCCATCGGCTGTCGGGTCTGAAAAGGGAACTCCCAGTTCAAGAATATCAAGTCCTCCTTCGAGCATCTCCTCAATAACTGCCTGAGATGATTCAATATCCGGATCGCCTGCGGTTACGAAGCCAACCAGGGCTTTTTCATTTCTCTGCTTCAATCTCTGAAATGTTGCACTGATACGGTTCATCTTGATACTCCTCTTTGAATGCTATATTGAGATTCAGCTTTTGTAGCCTGCAACTGATGCCAGATCCTTGTCCCCACGTCCAGAGAGATTCACTATTATGATATCTGATTTCGGCCTCGATGATGCCTCTTTTATGGCCTGTGCAAGAGCGTGTGAGCTTTCAAGAGCAGGGATTATCCCTTCGAGCCGGCAGAGCAGACGAAAAGCCCCGATGGCTTCATCGTCAGTGATTACTTCATATCTGGCGCGCCCGGTGTCTTTCAGCCAGGCGTGCTCAGGCCCGATTCCGGGGTAGTCAAGCCCTGCTGATACTGAATGCGTATCCAGAATCTGGCCGTATTCATCCTGCAGGAGATATGATTTTGAGCCGTGCAGAACTCCCGGAGAGCCGGCCGAGAGCGATGCAGCGTGAAGGCCGCTGCTGATTCCCTTCCCGGCTGCTTCAACGCCGACAATCTCCACCTTGTCATCAATAAATGCGTGGAAGAGGCCTATCGCGTTGCTTCCGCCGCCTACGCAGGCTACCAGAAGATCAGGAAGCCGGCCTTCTTTGCTTAGAATCTGCTCTCTGGCCTCATCGCCGATTATACGCTGAAAGTCCCGGACCATTAGCGGATAGGGGTGAGGCCCCGCAACGGTTCCCAGCACATAGAAGGTGTCGCGCACCGATGCGACCCATTGTCTCATTGCCTCGTTCATGGCATCTTTCAGCGTTCCTGTTCCGGAGGTTATCGGAACAACCTCTGCTCCGAGAAGCTTCATCCGTTCCACATTGGGAGCCTGCCGGTGAATGTCTTCTCTGCCCATGAAAACTCTGCATTCCATCCCGTATAGTGCAGCCACAGTAGCCGTGGCGACGCCGTGCTGCCCCGCACCGGTCTCGGCAATCACCTTTTTCTTTCCCATATGATGGGCAAGCAGAACCTGGCCCACCGTATTGTTGATCTTGTGAGCTCCTGAATGAGCCAGATCCTCCCTTTTAAGATATATGGCAGCTCCTCCGGCGTGATCTGTCAGTCTCTTACATCTGAAAAGCGGTGTAGGCCTTCCGACGTAGTCGGTGAGAAGGGTGTTGAACTCTCTCTGGAACTCTGAAGTCCTGCTGATGGTTCTATATGCTTCTTCCAGCTCTATCAGAGCAGGCATCAGGGTTTCTGCCACATATCGTCCGCCATATGGACCAAAGTGACCGGATGCATCCGGTCTCTCTTTCAATAGGCTATCCATACAAAATCCTCCTGGTGGTATGAAATGAACAACTTTTTACAGACTTAATGAATCTGCTGACCTTATCGATATCCTTGATGCCCGGAGCGCTTTCCACGCCTGAGCTCACATCTACGGCATCAGTAAGTGAAGCATTTATTGCCTCTGTCACATTCTCCGGATTCAGGCCGCCGGCCAGTATAACAGGGTATGACCTAGACAGATTTTTCACCAGGCTCCAGTCCCATCTCATCCCTGTGCCTCCCGGTATGGGACCCTGCGGGGCTTCAAGAAGAAAGGCATCGACGTTGTAGTTTACCATTTCAGACGGTTCTGGGGTACCGTTCATAAATATGGCTTTGATGACCTTTACATTCATTTTCTTTATTGCCTCAGCCGTTGATGGAGATTCGACTCCGTGAAGCTGAACGGCCCGGAGCCCGCAGTATTCGACGATTGTCTTGACTGTCTCAGCACTCTCATCGACAAACACTCCCACTGTAAGGATATGGCCAGGTATCAGCTTTGTGATGCATCTTGCCTGCTCCCTGCTGACGTGCCGGGAGCTGGGTGGATAAAAGACAAGGCCGATGGCATCAACTCCAAGGCTGACACAGGCTGATGCATCTTCCTCTCTCGTTATGCCGCATATTTTAACCTGAATATCATATTCCATTTGAATTCTGCCTGTTTCTGGCATTAAAGGTCCGGGAACACTCTTATAGCCTGAATGCAATGTGACAGGCATTATGGTATCATAGTATGGTAATATTTACAATACCCGGCAACAGGCTGCAATGTATGCCGTACCTGCCCATGAAGGAAAGATTCAGCAGGCGGCAGAAATGATATGCCATACAATAAAAGCAGAGAGGAACAGATATATGATCACATCACTTGAAGCATTTAAAAAAGGATGGGCCTTCGAGAGCGACGCGACAGAGAAGATTTTTGCAGCTCTGACAGATTCGTCGCTCAGACAGAAGGTGACTGATGGACACTGGGACCTGGGAAGCATCGCCTGGCATATCACGGCAACCATAGCGGATATGATGAATCACGCAGGGCTCCCGGTTCAGGGTCCGACTTATGAAGACAAGCCTCCAGCCAGCGCCGCAGAGATCCTGGAAAGGTACAGGGCAGCTTCAGCCGCAATGCTGAGAGAGCTTTGCGATAAATGGACTGATGCGTCTCTGCCTGAGGAGATTGACATGTATGGAGCGAAATGGTCGAGGGGAATGACTCTCGGTTGCCTCATCGCTCATCAGACTCATCACAGGGGGCAGATGACCATACTTATGCGCCAGGCCGGCCTCAAGGTCCCGGGAATCTACGGACCTTCAAAAGAAGAGTGGGCTGCCATGGGGATGGAAGCGCCTGTCTGAACCGGCTCGGCTGCGCCGATGGCGGAAAAGATCATACCGTTCAATGTGGACCATCCGTTCATCTTGACCCTTGATATGGGGAGAAGGCCGTGATAGCCTGTTTTGGCATGGAGAAAGGCGCAGCCTGCCGACCCCACTGACCCACCGAATCACGGCCTTCAGGGGACCCCGACCAATAGGGTGGTGGGTGGGGGTGGAACGGG
>Ga0302251_1000184_pt1 | contig 72391 bp, 54 predicted proteins | sample AAG_RA_Gln_MG_FD_193534 | JGI IMG/M metagenome (GOLD analysis project Ga0302251, IMG submission 193534) | Enriched activated sludge microbial communities from anaerobic digester in WTTP, New Holstein, Wisconsin, United States - AAG_RA_Gln | ecosystem: Engineered > Bioreactor > Anaerobic >... | reverse complement strand
GAAGATAGAGGGAACAGCCCCTTTCAACCTGACATTCACCTTCGGCAGCGCCAGTCTCCGCAGAGACGGCAGATACTTCCTGAAATATGTGAGGGGGAGAAAAGTCCTGCAGTACGGGAGGATAAAATCCAGTCAAAAAAGCAGCGACAACGAAAAGATGACTGCGTGACCGATCAGATTTCACCTGCTGATGATTTGTTTCTTTTTCAAAGGCGGCAGCACAGTTATCCAAAAATTCCTTCTGCCACCTGAAAAATACATTGGGATGAAGCTTATGCTCATCACAGAGATCCGACACCGGGAGCTTTTAAGCCACTTCGCTTTCAATGTGCCGCTTTCTCGAGAAAACAGGAGGCAGTTTCAGGCCAGGCAGCAGAATTGGGGTGACTTTTAAGGCTTGATATTGACTTAGGAGACATCTTACCGGTATATCCGCTTCAGATGGCCGGATCAACTCAGATGGCCGGATCAAAGTTCCTATCCCTTATCCTTCAGAGAGGCTTCACAACTCTAAACCCGAGTGTGTTCAGCCTCATACCGGGTGAGAGTCTGACCCTGTCGGCGCAGCGCATAATATCGTAATCCGCCACGGCCCATGAGCCGCCTCGAAATACACGGTCCTCTCCACTATCCGGTCCTCCTGGATCGAGATGCGGGCCTGTACTGTAGTAATGCTCATCGTAATAGTCTCTGCACCATTCCGCGACATTTCCGGCCATATCCATGATGCCGAAAGGACTTTTCCCTTCAGGGAAGGAGCCTCCAGGCATAGTCCCTCTCGATCCGTCAATACTGGCCATCAATGGGCGCAGCGGTCCCTGGCGCCAGTTGCACAGATCGTCCTTCCATTCATCTCCCCAGGGATATCTGAAGCCTTTTTCGCCTCTCGCCGCCTTCTCCCATTGAGCCTCGGTAGGAAGCCGTCCTCCTGCCCATATACAGTAAGCCCTGGCATCGTTCCAGGTCACATTCACAACAGGATGCCGCTCTCTACCAGGTTTTGCATAGTATTCCCACTCACCTTCAGCATCATATCCAGCAGAAGCTATGAAACTGGAAAACTGCCCGTTCGTGACTTCCTCAGTGTATATATAATAAGCCTCAAGCTGCACAGTATGCTGAGGATGCTCATCATCATCACCTTCACCATCCAAGCTGCCGATAATGCAGCTTCCTGCAGGGATATATCTCATGGCAGCACCGTCTCTGACGTTTGATTTCCGCTCAGGCTCAGGACCTTCTTTTAAATCTTTCGTTTTCTCTGCCGCAGCAGCATCAGGTTTCTTTGCAACAATAACCTTTCCACCTGCGAATTCCTTAATGTACCCCATCATTCCCTTCACAGCCCCTACAGTGTCTGAACCGTCTATCTTCCACAGAATCTTCTGAGGCTCACCAAAAAGGTTAATTGAAACAATCGACAGGATCGGCAGGGCTTCTTCACCGATACCCAGCGTGAGACATATGGTGCGATCCCTTTCGCGGGACATGTCATAAACCCTGAACTCGTCCCATAATACATCCTGATACTCCCGCAGCCTGCCGGAGGCTCTCAGCTGCTGAAGAAGATAGTTGAGCTCCGTAGCCGTACCGGTGACAGAAGTGCTCCTGCTGTCTCCAATTATCGTTATAATCATGGAAGACCCGCCCCAGACACGGGAAGAGGAAATCACGGTCAGTACAAGCAGGGCAACTGCAATAATCAGATTATGCTTCTTCATTCCCTGTTTTCCTTTCCAATGCTTTTCATAGCCGTTCCCTGCCTTTCTGCTGCCTTCTCTACAGTCCATGACCGGTCATTCTTCATTGTTATTAATGCGCCTGACCTGACATTCACCTTCGATCTTCCAGGCCCCGCCCTTATTTCCGGTAATCTCACACTTCTCGACAGTTCCCATACCGCCTCCGCTTACCATTACTCCAGCATCCTCTCCATCATAGATACGGCATAGACGGATAATCGGGTCACTTTTTCCTGTGATTGCCAAGTTGGGATAGCTGTTGGCGAAAACATCACACTCTTCAAAGGTTCCCCTGCCCTCATCATCCACCCATATACCTCCCTGGATGCCTTCATAGATCCTGCAGGCTTTAAACAGTGGGTCGCCGCCGGTGTCTACAACCACAAGAGTCTTCTGATTATGAAAGAACTCGCAGCTCTGAAAACTGCCTTTGCCCCGTTCCGAAATGTAGACACCGTTACTCTTTCCCTCGTATATCGTGCAGCTGCTGAACTCAGGATTGCTTCCATTGCTGATTGAGATATCAGGATATTCGTTTCTGAAAATACTGCACTCATTGAAAGAACCCTTTGCCTCAGAGTTGCAGTATACTCCGTTTGTGGCCTTTCCATCGTGAATATGGCACTTCAGGAAAGTCGGCGATCCCTTCTCAATGATCCCCACGTTGGCGCGCTCATTGCCATATATGTCGCAGTTCTCAAATATTCCCCTGCCGCCGTCGCTTACTGCAACGCCGGCATTCTTTCCGTCGTGAATCCTGCACCATTGAAAGGCAGGATAGCTCTCCTTATCTGAAATGACGACATTGGGTGAGGCGTTATCGTGTATATCGCAGTCCTGATATACCCCCTTTCCTCCCTCAAAGATCATGAGGCCTGTATTCTTCCCCCCATATATTGAAGTACGGTGTACAAATGGATTCCCTCCTTCTGTTACTGAAAAAAGCGGAGTCTCTCCGGCGCCTCTTGTTATATCGCATTCTTCGAAGATCCCCCGCCCGTCATCTTCTATCAGCACGCAGTTGCTTTTTCCCCGATAGATCGTGCAGCATCTGAAGACAGGATCTCCCTTTTCAGTGATATACACATCAGGATCACAGTCATATATCTGACATTCTGAAAAAACTCCCTTTCCTCCCTCGTCAACCCAGACACCGCTGTCTTTGCCATTGTGGATTCTGCATTTCCAGAAGAGAGGATTGCTTTTGCCGTCAATGGCGATAAGACTCTGACCGGCCTTCATAATCTCGCATTCTGTAAAAGAGCCCTTCCCGTGATCGTAGACATATATATTGTTGATCTTTCCATTGTAGATTCTGCACTTCTCAAAAGCAGGATCCCCGTGATTGACGATGTTGACATTGGGATTCTCATTGTCATGGATGCTGCACTCCCTGAACAGTCCTTTTCCCCGATCCCCTCCAAGCACCCCTGCATCCCTGCTGTCATAAATCCTGCAGCGCGTAAAAACCGGTGCTCCCCCGCTCTCCGTCACCACATTTGAAAGTGTATTCTTAAAGACAGAGCAGTCTTCAAAGCTCCCTCTTCCGCCTCTTAGCACTGCAACACCGGTGCTCTTCCCGACAGAGACGGCGCAGTTTCTGAAAACCGGCACAGCACTCTCAGTAATATTTACATTGGAATCGGCATTTTCAAAGATCTCACAACCAATAAAAAGGCCTTTCCCTTCCAGAGTCGAGATCACTCCCTGACGGCTGCTTCGGTATATCCTGCAGGCGCGAAGCTCCGGGTCTGCACCTTCTGAAACTGTGATGTTCGGATATGTATTATCGTGGATTCTGCACTGCTCAAGGAGACCCTGAGATGAATCGCGGAAAAATACACCACTGGAGGAGCAGTGATGAATGTCACAGTTTCGCAGTTCCAGCCTTGAATCTGTACCGTGTATGTATAAACCATTTCCTACACTGTCTTCTTCCTGGTTTCCTGCGGCTTTGCACGAGATATCGCACTCTTCCATCACTGCCGTGCCTCCTGATACTTCCACTGCAGATTCTCCTGCTCCCTCAAAACGGATTGAGATATTCCTTATGCGCACTCTTCCGCTCTTTACAGTCACAGCCGCATCAGCTCTTCCAATGATGACTATCTGATCCCTTCTGCCTTCTCCAACCAGTTCCAGATCTTTTTCAAATACGATTGATTCTCTGTATGTGCCTGGCCGCAATCTTATCTTCTCACCGTCTTTTGCATTCATTATCGCCTTCCTAAGTGAAGAAAACGCGCTGCTGCCGTCTCTATCTGCTCCCTGAAAGGTGGTTATTGCCCAGGCTGCTTCTTCAGTGCTGTAGAAAAATGCCCAACAGATAAAAAGAAAAATCAGAAGACCTGTGATAATGCTCTTCATTGCTCACCTCGCACAGACAGACTCTTATGTCCAGGAACTTATATGGAAACGTTGCCTGCCCCCCTCCGGCCTGTCCTCGTTAAGAGGGAAATGATGGAACACTGCCTGCCCTCTCCTCCGGGGACAGGCCGGAGAGGGAATGCTGAAATGATGAGGAAAAAATGGTGAACCCCTCAAAAACTATCCTTTATACACGTTCACTGGATCGGAACACTGATATCTGAGATTTCGTGGAAACATTAAATAAACCCTCCATGGGGGGCAAACCTTGCTTTATTATGCTCTCACGCTTATGTCTATCCTGAAGGACATCCGCAAAGGGGCACAGCAGAGGGTCAACACCTGTAGAAATGGAATGGTGGATCGATACCCCCCCCCCTGCGGGGACAGGCAGCATTCCGTCACGTCACAGAGCGGAAGAGCTTTCGATGCTTCAGTATGTCAATGTTGAAATAAACCTGTTCAGTTGTTCCTGTTTCCTGATGCCTGAGCTCAAACCGGTCATAATGATGGGAGCCTTTGGTGACAATGCTCTGCGAGACAGGAAGAAACCCTTTGAGCGTCCCCAGAATCATATATTCTTCTCTGAGGCGAACGACCACAAAGGCGCTCTCTGGACTCCTGCCATCACCTGACTGTCTGACTGATGAAAAAAGACGTCCATACACATATCGATGATACAGCTCCTGCTCTATTCTCCCCAGCTCTTTCTGGGCTATGGCGCTCAGCAGATGAAGGTCCATGTCTATGAACTCCTTTTCAATAAGCGCGTCACAGAGCTCTGCTGCTTCTTTCCATTTCCTTCTGTCCATGAGATCTGCTATCTGACCCCACAGGCGCTGTCCAGGCACTTCTTGTGAGCTGCCGGAGAATCCATATGGATCAAAGAAGGATGAGAATGCATAAAGATATCTCAGGAGGGTAAAATCCACAGTCCTGTCACCGTTCCTGATTGATTTCAACAGGTCATTGTATGCCTTTGTGCTCTCCTGCTCTTCATGTGTCTCTGCGAACGCCTCCCACTTCAGCACTGTGCCGCCAGAGTGAGCTCCGTGCTTTAAAAGCAGATTTATGGCATCATCTGAATGGCTGGCCATCGCACAATCCAGAGGTGTCCTGTCTTCTGAGCTGCGGGCATTAACTGCCGCTCCGTGATTGAGAAGAAAGCGCATCATCGAAAGATCGCCCTTCAATGCTGAAATATGAAGTGGTGTCAAGCCCTGCGACTCCATTTCATCAACCGGAGCATGATGGGAGACAAGAAGTAAAGCCATCTGAAGGTAACCCTGGGCAGTGGCGATATGCAGAGGAGTGATGCCGATCAGAGTATCATGGCAGCTTGTATCGGCGCCATTACCGATAAGAACATCAGCAGCGTTCATTCTGCCCTCAAAGAGCGCACAGTGAAGAGGCGTGCAGCCATTACTGTCTCTGGCATCGACAGATGCTCCGTGAGACAGCAGCAGTTCGATGATGCCGCCAAAACCCAGAACTGCCGCCTGATGAAGCGGCGTTCTTCCTGCACGGTTGGTAAGATTAAGAAGGCTTCTGTCCTTACAGAGACTCTTCTCAATTTCTTTTCTGTCGCCTCTTGTGACTGCCGTGAAAAAGCATTGTTTCCTGTTCTGATCACTCTGTTCTTCCATGGCACCTCCCCTCCATTGTTATATACTGAAAAGAGATACTGGTAAACCAGGAGAGGTATCTGCCTGCAATCTACTGGCGGGAATTTTCAATGAGGCCGTTAAAACTGTCATACTGAGGATAATTGGGCTCCACTCTGCTTTTTTTATGATAGTTGCCGCTGCAGAATGTCGTGTAGGCATCCGATTTCTCGGACGTGATGTACTGATAGGTTACCTTGCCTGCCGCGGCGCAGATGGGAATTGTCTTCATATAGTTCGGTGTTATTGCAGACAGTGCCTCTGGATACAATCCTCCATTGTCTGTGTTATACATCTCCAGTGCAGTGCCTATGTTTTTAAGATTGGACTTGCACGAAGTCAATTTTCCCTGAGTTGGACATCTGATAAAATTCGGCACTATTATTGCTGCCAGGACAGATATCACGGCGATGATTAGTGCCTTCTCAAGGCAGCTTGCTCTTAACAGAAGGTATATTATCCCAAGGAGAATCCACAGTGAGCCTGAAAGAGGCCAGACCAGTGTAATCACAACTGCCAGTATGAGGCCAAGAGCTACCCAGGCTGTCTTCTGAATCAGGCTGGCAGCATTTGCCTGACTTCCCTGTGAGGATAATGCGCCCTGGTCCGATTCTCTCTCACTCCCGCTGAAATGTTTTCTGCTGATATCATCGAAAAGCCCGGCCACAGATTGATACCTCTCACCGGGGTTGACGGACAGACATTTCATGATGACCTTTTCAAGCCATTCAGGGACTTCAGGTGCAAGGGTGGATAGAGGAGGAAACCGCGTGGAATACTGCTCCATGTCGGCCTTTGACAGAAGATAGTACAGCGTGGCTCCCAGGGCAAAAACATCTGACCTGGGATCAGACTGGCCTCTTCCATACTGCTCAGGCGGAGAAAATCCTGGCGTGCCCAGAAAAAAAGTGTCTTTTATCTTCCTTGGATTAAAATATCTCGCTATTCCAAAATCTATCAGCCTTATCTTTCCATCGCTATCGATCATGATGTTGGACGGCTTGAGATCTCTGAAGATTACAGGGTCTGGTGTGTTGCTGTGAAGATATTTCAGTATCGAGCAGATCTGCATTGCCCAGGGAAGCACTTCACCGCTCGAGAAGTGGCTCTCCCTGCTTTTCATCATATCTTCGAGAGTGCTCCCGTCGATGTATTCCATGACAAGGTAGTGGGAATCATCAACAGAGAAATAATCTGTGATATCAGGGAGACCGGGGTGATGAAGAGAGCGTAGTATCTCCGCCTCTCTTGAAAAAAGAAGAATAGCGTCTCTCCGCTCGTTGGAAGGAAGTTCCGTAGCTACCATCTCTTTTAGAGCCAATCTGCTGCCAGCCATATTGGAATCGCTTGCCAGATATACAGTGCCGAAGGCTCCGCCGCCAATCTTCCTCTCCACTCTGTAACGACCTTTTATGAGCTCACCGGGATTCAGCATGATGGTGAAATTCTTCGCCTGAAGCATCTGAACCTTTTCCGGATGGAACAGCGTCAGTCCTGCTCTTGATTACAGTTTTTCTGTGCATTGTCGAGTCTGCCTGCAGCCCATATGAACATGCCGGCGCTCCAGAGAAAATCAGGCTCTGAGTGGTAAAGCAGTTTGTTGACCGGCCTGGGGTCCTGACCAGGCGTGTAGACTTCATAAAAGGTCCCATCCTCTAAGGCCTTTTTTGCAATTTTTTCAAGCACTCTCTCTGCTGTGTCAACTCTTCCGCATTGGAGCGCTGCAAGAGCATAGGCACTGCCCTGCCACGTCCATACCATAAGGTCGTGATAGTTTTTCATGCCGGATAACTTCATCCATAAAGGCTTGTAGCTTTCAGGATATTCCTTTTCAGCAGCGGGAAAAGGAAGGGGAGTCATCTTCTCGAGCTCCTCGCACCTGTCCAGAATGCTGGAGCTCTGCTCCGGTGAGGCAATCCCGGAGAGTACCGCCAGGATATTGCCGTCAGGTGAGAAGAGATCGGTGTCCAGTGAGTCTCTGTAATAACCCAGATGGTCATCCCAGAGGAGCCTGTTGAAGTCTTCCTTCATCTTTGCCGCGAACAGCTCCCGTTCTTCACCTCTTTTTTCATTTCCCATCAGACGATCGAGAGCCGCCATGCTTTTCACAGCCTGGTATGTCACCACGTTCGTGTAGGCAACCACGCCGTGCCTTTTGAGCGCATCCTTCCAGTCGCCGCTTCCCTGCTGCACAATTACAACAGGCCCAAAAATGAACGGCTCTCTGTCATATCCAACAAGTGAAACACCTGAAGGTGAAACAGCCTTCTTCTCCAGAAGATCTGTAGCTCTGGAAAGCACTTCATAGTTCTTCCTCAAAAACTCCATATCGCCTGTACGGGTGACGTAGAGAGACGCTGCGACGACAGGCAGTGCATTGGCATCATACTGAAGAGCTCCCAGTACATTCGAATGCTCTACATGTTCGAGCTCCTTACAGTCCGGCACAGGAATATGAAGAGCAGACGCGGCTATCATGAATCCGTTGTAAAAGTCACCCTGCCTGTTTGGGAGCACACCTTCCGGCGTAGCCTGATTCAATATGGCCTGAATCGTGTCAGTCAATGCAGGAATGGACTTCCCGTCATTTATGAGACCAATGGCGCAGTATGAGGCATCGCGAGTCCAGAGAGCCTTGAAGTGATCGCTTCCTGCAGTAAGGACCTGATACAGCCTGGATCCTCCTTTGACCTTCACACTGTGAATGTTCTTCTCTACAACTTTCCTTGCCAGCTGCTCTCCCTTTCTGATTGTTTCAGCTGTCTTCTCTTTTTCAGTGCTGCCCTGTGATATCAGAGAGCGTTCAGGGGCTTTCCTGTCTGCGATATCTGAAATCATCACTTCATCACAGACAGCTTCACTTGTGGAGATCTTTTTCACTGCTGTATTATGACAAACCAATAATGGTGAAAATGCCGGAATTCGATTTATCACGATTCTGCTCTCCTTTAAAAGTTATCTATTCTCATGAAACACCATCATCCTGTGTCATTCAAGTTCCAGATCTGATCCAGGATTGACAGTCTGGCAAAAAGTCGAAAACTGTCAGTCAGCGCTGGATCAAAACCGAAGGGGAGGGCCATATAGAGCTATGAAAATGATCTCATACAGCTTACCGATTATCAGCAGGAAAGACTTGAATCGCTTCCGGAGATGATTAAGCAGGCTCACGCTTCAAAAGGGAGCAGCAGCAATATGCTGAAGGGGATATATTTCGATACTGCACGCTGATTGTTGACAAACACGCCTAATAGCACAATTCACTTCTGTGAGCCCGAATCTGTCTCTGTTCTCTGAGGAAGATTGAGTGGCTGAGGTCTTTCAAGCGTCATATCGATGAAGTTATTGTCGACAGGTGCCGATGCAGGTGCCGATGCAGGTGCCGATGCAGGTGCCGATGCAGGTGCCGATGCAGGTGCCGATGCAGGTGCCGATGCAGGTGAATCAGTCTGTCCGGCATCTCTTCTGCCAATATCCGGCGCCTTATCCTGAGACTGCGGCTTTGCAGCTTTCACTTCTCCAACAGCCTGATCTCTGATTGCCAGACCGCTGCTCTGCATCCACGCCAATACGCTTTTACATCGATCAGCTGACCTGGGATGGCTTGGAAAGATGCGAAGCCCCTTTCTCTTTTTCTCCATGTCCCGGAACAGATTCAGCGTTACAAGCGCACCATTTGGATCGTATCCTGCCTCCCGCATCAGAATAAGAGCGTTCCTGTCTGCCTCATATTCATTGACTCTGGAGTATCCTGACGTCAGAAGCCCCTGGCTTATAACTCCGAGAGCCTGCACGGCAGTGCTGCTTCTGGCAACGAGAAAGTACAGCACAATACCGCTTGCGAGGGATTTGACCAGTCTCTTCTCCGCGTGGCGCAGCTCTATGTGAGATATCTCGTGGGCGGCAACCCACGCAAGCGGCGCATCATCGTCATCCGGAAGAGCTTTTATGAGCCCTGAAAGAAAAACAATTCTGCCATCCGGCATGGCATATGCATTTATCTCTTTGCTGTCAGCCACTTTCAATCTGTAGTTAATGTTTTTACGCTTCGCATGAGAAACGAGGCTGTTGAAGATCTTTGAAAGCCGGGCATCGGCAGGTAACTCTTCCGGGCTGCCGTATGCTTTTGTAATATCGGCCATCATCTTATCGGAGAGCTGCAATATCTGATTTTCAGACACTTCCGCACTGGTAGGAGCTGCAATGAAGATTATGAACAGAAGTGAAAAGACTGCGCGCTTCATTCGAGACCTCCCTGCCGGACAGTTCCAGAGCGTTCCTGCTTTTACTGGCTCATCTGTACTGTCAATTCTACCATATATGACCAGGTGACTGGTATTGAGAAACTGTTAACATTTTCGCAATTTACAGGCTTCTCAGGTCTTTTTTCCAGTTGACAGCCACCAGTTACTGAGACGCTCCATACCTTCATCAATGGTGACATCAGGGTAATAACCGAGCTCTCTCCCTGCCGCGCTTATGTCATACCAGTGTGAGCAGGAAAGCTCTGTAGCCAGAAACCTGGTCATCATCGGCTCTTCACTCTTCCTGAACACAAGGTGCAATAACTCCATCAGTGCTCCTGCAATATAGGCAGCACCGGCGTTGATTCTTCCTGTGACAGGGGCAATACCGCCTGCCTTAAGAAATCTGTTTATCAGGTCCTCTGCCTGGAGAGGCTCGCCATTTGTTATGAAGTAGCTTTTTCCTGCTATCACCGAACCGGGAGAAAGGCGCTCCAGTGCAAGGATATGGGCATCCACGACATTATCTATATATGTCGAATCGATCAGATTCTTCCCATTTCCGACAATGCGGAGCCTGCCGGTCTTTGCCCTGCTGATCAGGCGCGGGAAAAAATGCGGGTCATCAGGCCCCCATATCAGATGGGGACGGAGCGATACAGTGGAAAGTTCAACTCCGTTGGCCTTCAGTATAAGCTTCTCGGCCATCGCCTTTGTTCTTGGATAGCTGGCAAGGTATCTGTCTGGATATGGTGCAGATTCGTTGACTCCCTCCTGGTGTGTTTCACCGAATACTACGCTTGGCGAGCTCGTATACACAAGGGTCCGAACATTGTTGATGATACAGGCTGACAGAGCGTTCTCCGTTCCGGTCACGTTAGAGCGGTAATACTCATCATAGCTGCCCCATATCCCTGTTTTGGACGCTGCATGAAAAAGAGCCTCACATCCTGATAATGCTGAGGCAAAGGCTTTACCATCGGCAATATCACCTTTGACGACTGAAGCTCCAAGCTCTGAAAGCTCAGGAATGTCTCTTCTGGAAAAACACACTACGTCATATCTCTTTTTCAGAAGAGCCCTGGCCAGAGCCTTGCCAAGAAAGCCTGTCGCACCGGTTACAAGAACTTTCATTACAGCCTCATTTCTTCCTCAGCTCTGCCGCAGCCCATACGGCAAGCTTTTCCCTGAATATCTTGGCGTTGTGCCGGATGTCGACTGGAAAGCCGGGATGTATCAGGAATGTCTTTACAGGAGCAGTATGGGGCTTTGCAGCTCCCATCGTCCTGAGCTCTTCTACTATCTGATTATGTAGAGAAGGATCGACACCCTTCTCCATTTCCACGCAAATGGCAGGAACTGTCGACCTGTCTGATTTCACGGCTACAAGAGCGGTCCGGAACACCTTTGGATGGGTGTTGAATACTGCCTCGCACGGTACGGTGAAGAGTGTGACATTTTCCAGAACGACTCTGTGAGACTTCCGGCCACAGAACCAGATGCGCCCAGTGTCGTCTCTGTATCCCACATCGCCCATTCTGTGATAAAAGCTCCCGTCTCTGGGATCAGGAATTTTAGCCAGTTCTGTCGATTCCCTACGGTTGTAATATCCAGATGTCACTATCTCACCTTTTACGGCTATCTCGCCAATCTCCCTGTCCGGCAGGATCAGATCGTCTGACCAGCATGGGATAGGGTCATCGCTTATCTTGATGATATTGAGAGTGATGCCGGGAACAGGCAGACCGACACAGGCGCCCTTCCCCTCTCCTGTCAGGGCTCCTGTCTCTTCCAGGATCTCCCTGCTTCCGATGTTGCATACCGGCAAGGCTTCTGTGGCTCCATAAGGTGTGAAGATCTGAGCCTCACCTGAAAGCATCTTGGAAAAACGCTGCAGAACATCGGGTCTGGCAGGTGCGCCTGCAGAGATAACCCTTCGAAGCGTCGGAAGCCTTACTCCGTTCTTCTCGCCGAATCTGCCAAGTGCATTGAGAAGGGCCGGAGACGCAAACATATTGGTTGCGCCAAAGTCTTCGATGGCGGTGAAGATCTTCACAGGATCTGCGTATGCAGGGCGTGTGGCATCCATGTCTGGAATGATGGCTGTCATACCCAGAGCCGGGCCGAAAAGGGCAAAAAGAGGGAAGGAAGCCAGATCCATCTCACCGGGCTCGATCCTGTAAATATCCCGTATGAACCTGACCTGACTGTCGAAGATGCCGTGAGTGTATATGGCACCCTTTGATACACCTGTACTTCCGCTGGTGAACAGTATGGCAGCCGTATCGGAAGGAAGTGTGGGTGCTGTTTTGAAAGGACCTTTTCCTTTACTCTGTGCAATCAGTTCTTCAAGAGTGAAGCCTTCCCGGAAGAAGCGCCTTCCGACTGTGACAGAGATCTTTATGCTCCTTCTCCCCCACCCCAGCAGTGCACGAGCCATCTGAGCCTTTGGTATCCCGATGAAAGCATGCGGCTCAGCTTCGTCGATGCCTTTTCCGAGACTCTTCAGGCCGATACCCGGATCTATTATGACTGGAACAGCACCGACTTTAAAGAGTGCAAATGTCAGGGCAAAGAAATCCAGACTCGGCTTGACCATAAGCACCGCACGGATGTTTCTTTCTATCCCGATCTTGACAAGGCCGTGGGCAATCCTGTCAGACAAGCCGTTCAGCTGCTTCAGAGTCAGATGTGTGTAGCTTACTCTTCCGGCCGCATCTCTTCCCTCAGGGAATATAACAGCCGGCATGTGAGGCTTGATCTCTGCCATTGCAGGAAGATGGGATGCGATGTTGACAGTGAGCTCAGTTGACATGGACTTTACCTCGGAAGTGGATGAGAAGTCAGGAAGCCTCTGATGAGCGGGACGATCTCTTCACCGGCATCTTCGAGTATATAGTGGCCTGCATCAGAAAAGCTGTGGAGCTCGGCCTCCGGAAAGTGCCTGATCCACTCTTTTTCAAACTGGCAGTCAAAGATAAAGTCTTTTTCTCCCCAGAGAATCAAGAACGGCTTCCTGTTGAAGCATGAAAGATTCTTCTCCACATCGCTCACCAGATCATATGATTCATCGCCTTTCCTGAGAGGTATATCCTGAACAAAGCGAAGCACTGCGACTCTGTTCTTCCATGAGTCATATGGAGAAAGATATGCCTTTCTGATCTCTTCAGACATCCGTTTCCTGGTGCAGCAGAATATCGAAGCCCCGATGCAGAAGGCGTTCAATCCTCGCACAAGGAGTGGTCCGACAGGCGTGTTTCTGCAGAGCCACAGAGGAAGAGGAAACCGGATATGACCTGGCAGATTGAACGCTGCAGTGTTCATTATCACAAAGCGTTGTACGGCATCGCGGTTTCTGTTCGCATATGTCATCCCAATCATTCCGCCCCAGTCGTGGAGGATGAGAGTTATATCTCCCGTGATGGAAAGACTGGCAAGAAGACGCTCCAAATCTTCGACACGTCGCTTCAGGGTATAGGGATACCGGGACTCGTCAGGCTTGTCAGACAGTCCGCAGCCGATATGATCAGGCACTATGACACGGAAGGAATCGCGGAGCGATTTTATCACGTCTCTGTAAAAAAATGACCAGGTAGGGTTGCCGTGAAGCATCACGACAGGATCGCCTGAGCCCTCATCCACGTAATGATATTTCAGACCGTCAATATCGATGAAGTTGCTTTTGAAGGGATAGAGATCGTTCACCATTCCCACCCCAGCATCATGCAGTTAAGACCACTTCCAATTCCCAGGAAGCTCACCAGATCGCCTGCAGACAGCACTCCTCTTTCTTCTGCAATCGCTGCGGTGATGGGAAGTGATACCGTGCCTATATTTCCCAGATAGGGGTATGTTGCAAAATCCTTTTCAATAGGTATGCCGAGAGTCTTCAGAATAGTCTCCTGGTGACTGGAGCCTACCTGATGGCATATTGTCCTGTCCACTGCAGAAGGCTCCCAGCCAAGCTCAGAGAGGAAATAATCCCACGTCTTCCTTCCAAGCTCTACTCCGTGCTTAAGTACAGCTGTGGAATCAGTATACATCGATACGGTATAGTTCAGCGTATCGATCTCTTCCACTCCCCACCGGCAGAGATGATGAAACTCAGGAGCTGCGCAGGCCACTCCCCCGACCAGTCTTCTGGACTTCGAAGCAGAGAATGAGCCATCAGTCAGCAGAAGCGCTATCGCTCCTGACCCTCCCGTCAATGTAGCGAGAGAGCTGATGAAGTATTCCATAGTGCCCTTTTCGAGCATTCTGGCAATCGTAATCTCATTGATCTCCCTTGCAGTCTCGGCGGAGACGACAAGACCTGCCCTGCTCTGACCCAGCTCTATCCTGTTGGCTATGTCGATTATCCCGTTCAGGACTCCCAGACATGCATTGCTTATATCGTATATCAGCGATCCGGAGCTGATTTCAAGTGATGCAGCTACCCTGCAGGCTGTGGCGGGCTCATAGCTCTCACGGCAGACCCCTCCATAGATGACCGTATCGATATCACCAGGCGGCACACAGGACCGTTCCAGAGCCTTCCTGGCTGCTTCACCAGCTCCTCTCGAAAGAGGGTATTGTGCATCCCACCAGCGCCTTTCATGGATTCCGGTGAGATGTTCAATCTGTCCTTCAGGGATGTGAAGTCTCTCAAGCACCGGAGACAGGCGCTCTTCCAGCTCACTGGTTGTCATCACGATGGGAGGCAGCACGTAGGCTATCGAATCAAGATATACTTTTCTGTAAATCATAGTCTTTCTCTAGTTGCAGCATATCGATACTATAATAGAAACGTTGTAACTACCGCGTTTGCCTGTCCCCGTCAAGGGGGATCGGAACTCTGATGTCTGAGATTTCGTGGAAATGTGAAATAAACCCTTCAGCAGACTCAGAGTTCACAGAGGTTCACAAAACAAGTCGTTTGATGCCATCCTTCAGTCTGGGAATGCAGGTCCCTCCTCTTCTACCCCATATTCAAACCTCCGGATGCAGGCAGTATTTCAACATTTCATCATTACATTGGTGGAGCGAAGCAGTGACAATCGGTCAGATAATTGCGGGAAGACTCTGTGCCAGGATACTTCTCCATCTCACCTTGCACAGCCAAAATAGCATCTTGCCAGCAATTCCTGCCTCTCGTCCTTCCTCTGTGGACTCCAACACTACCGTTGTGTTACATTATATACGATAAGAGGCTTCAGGACGATCCTGAAGATGAAACGGGCAGAAATAAAAGTAAATATATGAAAGGCGGTAGCAGTCGTGTCATTATCAATAGGTGGAAATGGGCCGGAATATTTCAGCTTCAGTCAGATGCAGAATATCACAAGAATAATGGAATCGGATGGCTTCAAAGGTCCCAGGGCAGCTGAGGAATCAGAGCAGTCTGTACAGGCTGATATTAAAGACGTTATCATCATCGCAAAACCAGGGGTGTTCAAGGGTCCTGAGCCTGATGCTGCGCAGGTTGAGAGGAACCTGGAGGGTAAAGGCTTGGGTATCGAGAAAAAACTCGATCTGATAAGTGGTGTTTCTGCCAGAATCAAACCTGAGCAGGCAGAAGAGCTTAAAAACGAAGGCTACATAGTTTTTGACAACAGCCGCCGCTCCTTGATGCCAGCCATGCCCCGTGCAACTGCTGTTTCAAGAGAGTCACAGTCAGGAAAGCCGTGGGACATGCCAGAGATCGACTATGTCAAGATGACCGGTGCCGATGCTCTTGTCGCGAAAGGCTATGACGGGGATAATCAGACCTGGGCAGTCGTAGACTCAGGCTTCAAGAAAGATGACTTCAAGCTGAAAGAGTGGCATTCTGTTTTTGGTATAAACAAGCCGAACGATGCAGTAGGCCACGGAACAGACTGTGCCGGAATCATCCATGAAGTCTCTCCAAAATCCGAACTGGTGGCGGTCCAGGTAATGCAGCCTGACGGCTCAGGGCGGCCATCTGATATAGTGGAAGGTATCGACTGGGTTATCACCAACAAGGAGCGGCTCGGAATAACCGGTATGAATCTTTCGCTCGGTGGAGCGCCTGATGATTACCCATACTACTTCGATCCGATCAATATGGCTGTTGAAAAAGCCTGGGAAAAAGGCATTGTAGTGATAAGTGCAGCAGGAAACAGCGGTCCCGGCGAGCATACAATTGGTTCGCCTGCCGATGATCCTATGGCCATGGCAGTCGGAGCTGCCCTGAATCCAGACAAGGTAAGCGATTTCTCCAGCCGTGGACCGACAGATGACAATGGTATCGTGAAGCCAGATGTTATGGCTCCAGGCGAGTATGTTTCCGGATGGAACGTGCCCGACTCGGAGATGGGAAAAACAGCTGCTGTCTGTGAAACGATAAGGAAGATGACTCCTGAACAGATCACGCAGCTGCTCATCAGCAAGCCGGAACTGATAGAGGCGTTTAATCTTCCGGAGGAGATCCTGGAGAAGTCTGCAGATGAGATCGAGCTGCTGGTGAAGACCTCCCTTCCTCCCATGTATCTGCCTGACAGCGAGCATATCGCAGGGCCTGGAACATCCTTTGCAGCCCCGATTGTAAGCGGCATTGCTTCAAATCTTCTTGAAAAGGCTCCGGAGGCAACTCCTGACGACATCAAGAACGTCATTATGGAAACGGCAGACAGTATGGGGCAGATCTACGGCAAATATGATCAGGGCAGAGGCTTTGTCAATGCGAAAAAAGCAGGCGAGAAGCTGGTAGCGTAAAAGGCGAGAGAAAGGGTCTCGATGAGGCCCTTTTTTTATTGGGTGCGCCACTGTTTTGCAGAGCCTGATGTAATGGCTGTTCTCACAACCTATACGGCGTCATCGAACAGTCAATAATCTGATTGACAGCATATCATCTATATGGTACACTCATAGGCACCACCAACGAGTGGAGGTTCACAGGTGTTATTTACAGTCGATGAAAAAGTGCTGCTGCCCGCTACCTCAGAACAATATCATCTGTTTTCCCTGGTCACAACATGAAAGACAGTCATCGCACTCTGCTCTGTCTCGCTGTTCTGTTCCTCTGCACATTGATATTTTTCAGCAGTTTCCTTTTTGGCGGGCAGTCCTTCAAGGCTACTGAGATTCTGGATTCTGATCCGCTCTTCAAGGGGATCTTCACTGCCAAGGCTCAGAACTTCCAGATGGGTGACATAACCGCCCTGGTCTATCCCAGGGAGCAGTATTATAATCAGTCGCTCCACGAGGGAAAGCTCTCTCTCTGGAACCCTCACCTTTTCTGCGGCTTCCCCTATCTAACTGACGGACGGACAGGCATCTTCTATCCCCCCAGGATTGTTCTGCACCGCTTTTTTCCCGTGGAGACATCTCTGTCACTTCTGATGATACTGCACATACTGATGGCTGGGTCCGGTATGTTTTTCCTGGCACGCTCATTGGAGCGAAGTCATAAAGCGGCACTGCTTGCAGCTCTTGTCTGGGCTTTCAGCGGCACTTCCACAAGCTGGCTTGAGTTCACCGAGGTGCTTTACATAGGTGCATACTTCCCCTGGATATTTCTCCTGCTCAGAAAAAGCATACTCGAAAAAAGCCTTTACCGGGCGTCGGCAGCCGGAGTGCTGCTGGGCCTTTACCATCTCGTTGCACAGTTTCAGTTCTCGCTGTATCTGCTGTTCTTTCTTGCTGCATATGCATTGTATGTCATCATATTCAGAGAAGCCGAATGGCGCAGTGTATGCCTGTCCGCATTGACAGTCTTATTTTTTGCCTTTGGAATATCAGCAGTTCAGATGATACCGACACTTCAGATGTTTGGAGAGGCACAGCGGGTTGCCTTCACATGGAAAGAGATAGTGGACGGGTATTCTGTTCCATTCTGGACATTGCCTCTTCTCCTTGTCTGCCCTGATATTCTGGGAAATCCAGCTCTGGGCCTTCATTTCTTCCCAAGAGGGGAAGTGATGTATCATGAAATATGCTTCTATACAGGCATCATCTCCATTCCTCTCGCTGCAGCAGCTGCTGCGAGAGGCTCCAGATTCTCGAAGTTTCTCTGTCTCATAATCATCATCTCTGCACTTTGTGCATCAGCCACCCCGTTCTATTACCCGGCGTTCACCCTGCTCCCTTATCTTAATAAGATGATTCCAGGCAGGATGATCTATCTGATCACCTTTGCCATGGCATTGCTGGCCACAGAAGGCCTCGATGCTTTGACAGAGTCTGACAGGTCCAGGAAAGCTTTCACCATAGCATCCTTGGCTATACTCGTCTTCTACAGTATTCTTTTTGCCCTGACCGTGCTTCTGCAGTGCGATCCAAGGCTCTTCCTCACCCTGCTCTCGATGGCTTTCCCGCATGTTCAGTATCCCTTTCACACAATGAAAGGCGAGGGCATGTACATAGAATACCTTAAAGCCGTGCTCGCCTACTACAACCCGCTGAACGTGTGGCTCTTCCTGCCGGCGGTTCTGACGCTCGTCATAACAGCTCTTCCACTCATAAAGAAGAAAGTGTCCCTGTCATCAGGCTTCCTGGAGAGATCCATAGTTATATTCACTGCAATAGAGCTCATCCTTTTCGGCCTGAAGTTTCTGCCGGTCACACCTCGGCAGATGCCATCCACCCCTCCTCATATCGCTTTCCTTAACAGTCAGCAGAAGCCTTTCAGGGTTCTGAACCTGACCGGTTCAAAGCTCAATAACCTCTTTGCTGTTTTCGGCATTGACACTGTTCAGGGAAGTCTGTCCATGTATCCACGCTGTTATCAGCTCCTGATGAACGAAGTAGAGTCCGGCTTTCAGAAGAGATATTCTGTCATATTCGGAAATTCAATCGAGCTGTCTGATTACCGCTCACCTGTCTTCGACATGCTGGGTGTCCGTTATGTAATCCTCCCTTCTGATACTGTAAGAGAGCCGGGTATGAAGAAGGTTTACCACGGTAATGTCGTTATATATGAGAGAGAGAGCGCCCTTCCCAGGGCATGGCTGATAAAAGATACGACAGTTGCAAACGATGAAGATATAAAGAAGCTGATCACCTCAAGCTCCTTTTCTCCAGGGAGGCGAGCCTTTGTTACTTTCTATCCTTCATATTCACCTGATACCAAGCCAGTTCCTGAAACAGAAAAGACAGTAATTGCTGCATATAGCCCGGATGTAATACAGATAGATGCACAGTGCACAGAAAAGAGTCTCCTGGTCATTTCAGATGTTTATCATTCAGGATGGAAAGCTTTCGTCGACGATCAGCCTGCCCATATTTACAGAACCAACTATGCAGTTCGAGGAGTTGCACTCGGGAAGGGGACTCATCGTGTCGAGCTTCGCTTTCAGCCTGATTCGCTTCGAATCGGCCTGGCTGTCACTCTCTTCTCCTCTGCATTGTTCATTATGCTTGCATGTGTATTCTCTATCGGCCGCAGGAAACGCCGTAGAAGCACCGGATCTGATGATAAGACGCACAATGGCATTACAGGCTCCGAACCGGATCGGCAGTAAATTCCGCTCCGGCTGGTCAAATACGGTTCAGGAGCGAGAAAAGTTTATTGTAAAGGCAAGAAAAAGATCAAACAGGCCTGTAGCAATCAGACAGAATGCGGTGAAAAGGAGTCTGGTTAAAGCTCTGATCTGCAGCACCAGAAAGGCTTCTTCCGAACAGACCATGACGAGCAGAGGGAGCTTTCTGTACGAGCCTACAGCTGTGGATGTTCCTGTATCGCGGCGTGTTCCCATAACTGTCACAGATTCTCCAGGCCCGAGATACTCCTCAAATATCTCGTACGAGTCAATACTATCAACGGCAGCAGGAGCAAGCATCTTCTTCAGATTCCTTACTGCCTCATGAGAGAGGGAGTATCCCTGGATAGTGCCGTGCCTGATTATGAAACGGCCCTGAGCTGCATTTACATGAGCAGTTCCGGAGCTGTCAGTCACGATAAAAGGGGCAGAATCCTGCTCCCTGTGAACTGTCTTTACTCTTCCGTCTCTCAGTTTCTTTCTGATCTGAACTTTATAATACACTGCAGGTCTGCCTGAAAAAGGGACAGTAAGAAGACGCTCCCCTGCCCCTACAGTTCCTTTGAACTTCACATCAAGCCCTTCAAGACTCCCAATGGGTTCAAAGCTCCGTTTCATGTATTCTCTCTTCAGCAGATGAGCTGAATATGCACGTTCCAGCATGGGGATGCTGTAACCTATGAAGAGCGAGCCAAGAAGAACAAAGAGAACTTTCAGCAGTTCCAACGAATCACCCCGTTCAAGAGCAGAGGGACCGCCCTGATCCCTGCAGGTTCATCAGGTGGCCCCTCAAAACAGTTATACTCACCAGCATAACAAACTGCAGCATTCTAAATTGCCGAATGAGCGTTGATAGATGATTCCACAAGTTTTGATAGTGCAATTTATAATGCGCGTTTTTATAATAAATCCTGATCGGATTTAAGGACTTTATGCTTTGACTCTGCCTGCCTTGAAACTCTCGTAGAGCTGAGTGAAGTTATCCTTCAATGAATCATAGAGGGACTTTTTATCTTCTTCTTTCCAGGGCCTGCTTCTTACAAAGGATGTCTTGTCCTGTCTGTTGTCAAAGCGCTGAACCGGAATATAGTAGGTCCTTTGCGCCTGTTCGACCTTGATGAAGCCTGGCCGATCGCTCTTCTGTATAAGGTGCTCCATATCATCGCATCCATATTCCTTCATCATGACCTCAATGGGCACACAATGGGCCAGAATGCTTCCGGGGTCGTTGGGGTCTTCTCTTTCACGGTTTTTTCTCCGTGATTCTTCAGGAGTGACCCACACATAAAGGATGGCAGCCTTTTCCAGGATCTTCGGCGACAGAAGCTTCAGGTTGTATTCATAGCCATATGGTATCGGCATCGAGGAGCCATCGGCGCCTCCTCTGGCAAACTCTATGACCAGTGTAGCACCGGTCATATCTTCGAGAATATCATTCTTTCTGTCTTCATGCATCTGTCTATACTCCTGCTCGAGCGCTTGCGCCACCGCATCAAGCCTCTCCTTCGCAATCAGCGCGGCACCATCCCTGAAGAAAAGCGGCTCCGCACTGAGGCGCAATCTGGCATCATCAAAGCGCTTCATGAGACCTGTCACGCTATCGTCGCGGGTGCTTTTCTTTTCTATGAGGCTCTCATAATCATCTGAGAGAAGAAGGGTCAGCACTCCCCATGAGAGAGGATCCTTGAACGTCTTGTCAGGTGCGTGGAAGAACACATAGTCTCCCCCATTGTTCTTCAGCTCAACATCAATACGCCTCATCATGTGGACATATGGGAAATCATCCATCTGAGCATCTTTTCCGAGGTGAAAGATCTCTCTGCGGGTTTTCTCATCAAAAGACTTGATGAATGTCCGGGTCTCTGATTTACCTGAAGCCGGCAGTGCCAGAAGCAGTATAATGTCAAATACTTCTCCCATGATTTCCTCCTTGCGATCTGAATGATTGTCAGTATACACTTTCTTTCTATCGCCAGGCTATCAGTTCCTTCAGAATGATGGATAATCGTTTTAATATCCGGAAATTGTACAGTTCCTTTTTAAAGGTTTTATGCTGCTGCCATCAAATATCATAATGCCAGGGTACTGTATTGCATAATCAATCCTGAAAGTCATCGTACACCACCCTGAAAGGAGCTCCGTAATGGGCATTCTGATAAAGAATACATATATCGACAGCAGATTATGTGATATTTATATTGAAGGCGAGCAGATACGTGAGATAGGCAGTGAGCTCAGATATGATGCCGAAAAGACGATCGATGCCGGCGGAATGGCTGCCATCCCGCCCTTTGTCAACGTCCATACCCACGCTGCAATGACACTTCTCAGAGGTTATGCGGATGATATGTTTCTGCAGGAATGGCTTGAAAAAAAGATATGGCCTGTAGAAACAAGTCTTACAGAGGAAGATGTATACTGGGGGGCAAAACTGGCGTGTCTTGAGATGATAAAGGGAGGCACAACATTATTTAATGACATGTACTGGTTCTGGCACGGTACGGCCAGAGCCGTGCAGGAGATGGGGCTAAGGGCCTCCATCAGTGCAGTGTTCATAGACAGATTTGATAAGGAGAAAGCACGTGAGCAGCAGAAGCAGAATGAACAGATCTTCGAGGAGAGCAGAAAGCTCTGTTCCAGGATAGTTTTTTCACTGGGACCGCATGCAATTTATACTGTATCGCCTGAAAGTCTCATTTGGTGCAGGGAGTTCTCACAGAATCACGATCTTCTAATCCATCTCCATCTATCAGAGACATCAGATGAAGTGAAAGAGTGCCTGAAAAACCAAAGTTTGAGGCCGGTAGAGTATCTGGAAAAGCTCGGATTCCTATCGCACCGAGTCGTGCTGGCCCACTGTGTCTGGCTTGACGACAGGGAGATCGAGATACTGAAAGAACGCAATGTCACAGTAGTACATAACCCCGTTTCCAATATGAAGCTTGCAGTGGGGGGCACGCTTCCATACTCCGGATTGAAGAAAGCAGGTGTAAGGCTCACCCTCGGAACAGACGGCTGTTCATCCAATAACAACCTGGACATGCTGGAGACGATGAAATGGGCAAGTCTCCTTCAGAAGTATCATCAGAATGACTGCTGTGCCATGCCGGCTCCTGAAGCTTTCGATATGGCCACAAGAGCAGGAGCTGAAGCTCTGAGAGTAGACAGTGGAAAGATAACATCCGGCTCCTGCGCCGATCTTCTGCTCGTCAATACAGACCTGGAAGAGATGACCCCAGGCTATAATCTCATCTCTGATCTCGTCTATTCAGCTCACGGATCGTGCATCGACACAGTTATATGTGCAGGGAAGATACTGATGAGAAACCGGCACGTTGATGGTGAAGAGGAAATTCGAGCCAGGGCTAAAGAAACGGCACGGAAACTAGCAGGCAGGTTCTGAGCCAACCGGAAGGTGAGATATGACTCGTTATTCAGGGTTCTGCCAGTTGCATCCGGATGTAGAGACTAAGATGACGTGCTGCAGATGCCACCAGTATATCTGCAGTGAATGCATGAAGAACATCGGATCAGAGATTTACTGTCCTATCTGTTACAACACTCCACATATACATAAACTGGCGGGAAAAGACAAGCCGTTGCTGAGAAACTCCACACCTGTAGTGCTTATACTGGGCCTTGTCTTTGCCATCCTCATGGCCGCAGGTTTTGGAAAGCTCAATGCAGCTCATCAAGGAAAGATGTTCTTCCTGACATTCTTCATGGGTGCTTTTGTTGGTATCTTCATTACAGTTGTGGCAGGTGGACGAAGGGGTCTGGAATACCAGTTAATCTCACTCCTATGCGGAATTGTCTCTGTCATACTCGGAGATATCCTCTATCTGATGGGATCAGGTATGAAGATGAGCTCATCTGTCGACTATTTTGTCAAATTTCAGAGCCATTCAATATACTATTACCTCTCCATGTTCTGCGGTATGGTAAATGCTTTTGCCATACCTGCGAAGCACAGCTCCAGGACCCTCGAAAAGGCCAGGAAAAAAGATCCGGATGACGATGTTTTCTGAGCGCGTCCAGAAAAGGTTTACAATCCGGCAATATATTTTTTACAATCCGGCAACATATTTACAATTATATGTCTTTTTTAAGCATACCGGTCCGTGGTATAGTTTTAATAGAAAGAACGAGCTTTAAGAGGATACATTAATGACAGGTGGAGCAGGCGGAGCAGCAATAGGAGGAGGAGGAGCAGCAGCAGCAGGAACTGCAGGTGGAGCCGGCTACGGAGGCTATGCAGGAGGTGGAAGCGGCTCGGCCAGCATAACCGGCATACTTGGAAGCCTCTATGCACTTTCCAGCACTGATGGGAACTCGGCTTCGTCATATCTTCACAATCACGTAAACGCAAATGAACTCAACCAGAACAACAGCAATGAGGAAGCAAACCGCCTCCAGGATCAGGCCGAAAAGGAATCAAGAGAGAAGCAGAAACAGCTTCAGAAGAGTCAGGAGCCGGTCGATCAGCTCACATTCAGCGACGAGCTTATGGACGAGATGGAAGAAGAAGCCAGAGAAGGCAAGAAACCCACCTCAATATGGTCTCCCAGAAGAACCTAGTCAGCGTTCATCTTCAATGGCAGCATCATCAGCACTCTTTCACATATGAACTACAGCAGATATCTTGATATTTTTGTATATTTGCTTACCGGCACTACAGCCTTTGTGATGTGGTATATGGCTCTGACATATCCGTTCCCCCACATCGCCATCACGGCTCTGTTTACTGTTATCCTGTGCGCACTTACGAGCTTCAAGATAAAAATACCCAGAGTGGCTAACGAAATATCTGTCACATGGCCTGTTACCTTCTTCGGACTATGGCTTTGGGGGCCTTGGATTGGCCTGACTCTAATGATTGCAGTCTTTTTATATATCTGTAATCAGATCAGACAGGAATGGAGACTTTTCAGGGAGTACCTGCGGGATTATGCCTTATCCACACTTTACAATCTTTCATACTGCTGCCTCATCACATGTGTTCCTGCGATTGTCTATTATAAGCTCGGAGGAACTCCAGGCTTTTCAACTCCCACACCGGAAGTGCTGCCGGCCTGTTTCATATCAGCGCTGCTTTGCTATATAATCAGCTCTGTGCTTACCAACGTGAGGATAGCACTTTTTGAAAACCAGCCTCCCTGGAGGCTCTTCATCGACTATAGAAGTGAGCTGATGGAGCTTTCACTTGTATCATTCAGTATAATAGGCATACCTATCTTCTGCACACTCGGAGTAATCTATCTCTTCCTCCTGACCATACCGATTGTGCTGGGGCTGTACTTCCTGAACTTTGCCATAAAGGTCAGCACTGAAAAAGATGATATCAACGTACTTCTTCACTTCGCACGTATAATCAACTCATCATTGAACAGGGAGATCACACTCGAGAATATTGCCAGGGAAGCGATGAATTCTGTCAATGCAGACGGCTGCGCGCTCTTTCTGCGTGCAGTTGATACAAGAGAATTTTCACTCCGCTTCTCCCTCGGTACCCTGCAGAACCTGACACTGGATGACAGGGCAGATTTCCATACATCTCTGGGAGCCTCCATTCTTTCCTTTCAGGAGAAAGTTTCATCATACATAGAAGGCGAGTCTATCAAATCACAGTATTTCCCATCGATAAAAGGGGAGATCTCTGTGGCACCCTTTCATGAAAAACAGAACATCACAGGCTTTCTGCTTCTATCCAGGAATCAGTTCGAGCGCGATCACAGGAACTTTCTTTCCATTCTGATATCCCAGGCTGCAACTGCAATATCGAATGCGGGCCTTTACCTGCAGGCGCTGAATACTCATGAGCAGCTTAAGGCAATTCAGGCGCAGCTCGTACAGTCAAGCAAGATGAGTGCTGTTGGCCAGCTCGCGGCAGGTGTTGCTCATCGACTCAACGGTCCCATGAAAACCATCCTGAAAAATTTCAACAGAGTATCATCAGGTGTAGAGAAAACTGAAAAGCTCGAGCGAAGACTCAACATATCGCAGAAGGCGCTGATACGCTGTCTGGATATTCACGACAAACTGCTTCACTATACCCAGAAGCCTGAAACCGGTGAGACTGAAATCGATGTTGCTCTCTTCATTGAAGAAAATGTAGAGCTTCTCGCCCGTCTTCTGGAAAAGGATAACATCAGGACAGTGACGCATTGTTCTCCCTGCCGGCCCTATAAAGGCAACGCCGACTATCTTTCACAGGTGCTGACCAACATGATTCTGAACAGCAGGGATGCTGTCTCAGCATCAGCAGAGACAGAGAAGCTTATAGTCATCTCATGCCGTGAGAAGGATGAGCACCTCTTCATCTCTGTTAAGGACAACGGAACAGGTATGAGTGATGAAGTAAGAGAAAGGATCTTTGAGCCTTTCTACTCCACAAAGGATATTGGCATGGGGACCGGCCTGGGACTTTCGGTGAGTCTTGAAATCATCAAGAGGAGCGGTGGAACGATACACGTAGATTCTGAGCTCGGTAAAGGCTCGACATTTACCATCGATCTGCCTTATCATCCATATCCTGAAGAGGAAAACAGTCTGGAAGACAATAAAGCACTCCTCAGAAAAGAAAGCAGGCCTGAATAGAATGGAAAAAAGAGATACAGTCGCCTATCTAATCGAGGAAATCGGAAGGTTTACTGACGAGCGCCAGTGGAGCCCCTATCACAGCCCCAAGAATCTGAGCATGTCCATATCCATAGAAGCAGCTGAGCTGATGGAGCTTTTCCAGTGGTGCGATCTCGACACGGCGTGGGAACTGGGCAGCAGTAATGAGACACGGGAGCGTATTGAAGAAGAGCTTGCCGATATTGTGATATACTCTCTCTGTATGGCAAGGGCCCTCAATATCGACGTGACCAGCGCCGTTCTCAGCAAGCTGGACAAGAACAGGATGAAGTATCCGGCAGATTCTTCAAAGCCGTTGACTGATTCTGTGAAGACTTAGCATTCACACAACATAAAAAGAGAGACCTGTAAACCGGTCTCTCTTTACGACTCTGTGATCTGTCTGCTAGTTGAGCTTCTCTCCATCAATGCTGTAAATTGCGCCATCAGCGGCCATCGAGCTCAGTGAGTTGAGGCCTGAGCCGAAGAACACTGTACCCGGACCTGCTGTGTCTCTCATCCTGATGTCAGATGGCACTTCGACATCGCCGAGGACTTCCAGTGAAGGATCTTCCATGAAGAAGCTGGTGGGCACTGATGACACAGAGCTGTTAGCCAGTGTGCCCTGTGGAACATAAATTGCCGGCGGCTTCATGTCGGCGTATTTACTGTCTGGATCGTCCATCACAGCTTTCTTTTCAGGAGCCTTGGATTCTCCCTTTATCTGTTTTTCCTTCCCTGCAGGCGTACTGATAGTGATTGAATCACCGGCGACAAAAGGAGTCTCAGAGGCTGTATCTTTAACCGGCCTGGCCCCATCAAGCTGTCTTGGTATATAACCTATGGAAAAATTCGTGCCTATGTTCATTTTATCCATCGCAGTACCCTCCAGGTGAAAAGTCTGTACTTCTTCGCCTTTATTATACAACAACCTGAAAGCAGATTTCATCTGTTTTATGTTAACAGAATGTTAACATAACGTCATCAGAGGAATGGAGTGAATATCACAGAGGATTCTCAGAGCATAGGGAGAACTTTCATCGATTATGTTTTAAACCATATCGCTGCAATGCAGCCATCAATAAACAACCCCACTTCCCACTACGAAAGGCGGTATACATCGTGCGAGTTGAACGCAGTCTGAAAGAGATTACACTTCACATTCCAAAGGAAGTTCACCGCTCTCCGGCAGACTGGAGAGATCAGGTTCTCTATCTGATAATGCTGGACAGGTTTTCCGACGGTCGTGAAGAGGAGAGACCGCTTTACACCTCTGGAGACGAAGGCAATGCCTTGAAAAAAGACGGCGGCGCCGGATGGAGAGCATCCGGAAACAAATGGCAGGGAGGAAATCTGAAAGGCGTCATGTCCAAGCTGGACTATCTTAAAAACCTCGGAGTAACGACGCTCTGGCTGAGCCCTGTCTTCAGGCAGAGAGCTGACTGGACTGACCTGGATAAGGACTATGCATTCATTACCTATCACGGTTACGGTATTCAGAACTACCTGGATGTTGATCCGCATTTCGGCACGAGGGAAGAGCTGAGGGAGCTTGTCAGGATGGCCCATCAAAAAGGCATGTATGTAATTCTTGACGTTGTTCATAACCACACAGGTAACAATTGGTACTATGAGGGTCTTGAAGGTGTCCAGAATCTCAGCAGGATGAACTATTACCGTGAGGAAGGCTATAACTTTGGCGGATGGAGAACCAGAAAGGGGATGGGCTTTGACGGTCCCATATCTGATGAAGAAGATGCGGTATGGCCCATTGAGCTGCAGAACGTAGAGTTCTACAGCAGAAAAGGAGCAATCAGGAACTGGGATACAGATCCGGAATACAGAGACGGCGACTTCTTTGAATGCAAGGATCTGAACCACAATAACTGGCAGGTCCTGGACTCACTTATCAAGATATATCGATTCTGGCTGTCCTATACAGACTGTGACGGCTTCAGGATCGATGCGGTCAAGCACGTCGGAATCGAGAAATCCCGGGTGTTCTGCAACGCCATCAGAGAATTCGCAGAGCTTATAGGAAAGAAAAACTTCCTTCTTCTGGGAGAAGTGGCAGGCAGCGAGCATATGGCTGTACAGTATCTCCAGGATGCCACTCAGCACGGCCTGAATGCAATTCTGGATATCAACGGTCCTCCGAAAGCCATAGAAAGGGTGGTCAAAGGCTTTGCCAACCCCTGGGATCTATTCCAGTATTATACCCGCCAGTCAAACCTGCCTCTGGCCAGCCATCGTGAAATGGGGCGATACCATGTAACAATACTGGATGATCACGATCAGGTCTGGCGTTATCCGGAAGAAGGCAAGGCGCGCTTCTGTGCCGATAATCCTCATATTGAGCAGGTTGTCCCGGCTACAGGCTTTCAACTCACCAGCCTGGGTATCCCAGCCATTTATTACGGCACTGAACAGGGTTTTGATGGAAAAGGAGGTCCTCCTTACGCAGATCGATGGATTCGAGAGTCCATGTTCGGCGGTACTTTCGGAGCCAGAAGAACAGAGGGAGTGCACTTTTTCGACACCAGAAGCCCTATATACAGGAAAATCGCAAAGCTGAACGCTATCAGGGCACAGGAGCCTGCATTGCGCTATGGGAGGCAGTATTTCAGGCCTGTTTCTCACAATGGAAGTGAGTTCAGATGGCCTCATCCAAAGGAGCTTCTCGTATGGTCCCGCATCCTCGCAGGTGAAGAGATAGTAGTGGCTCTGAACACAGATGTATCGAGGCCTCAGCGCGTCTGGGCGCTTGTAGAGTCTGAACTGCACGGTAAAGGCGTGAAGATGGAATACATATATGTAAGCAACGGAGAAAACCACTATGCCCCTGTCGATGTTACAGAAAGTGGAGATTATAAGTGCATACAGCTCACCGTGCCAGCCATGGGAATAATTATAGTAAAGAGAAAAGAGTAATATGATTAAAAAAATCGCACTCGTCGAGCCTGTCTCAGATATTGTGAATATCTATTCGCTCATAGCGATACCACGCCTGGGTCTTCCCGTGTTGGGGAACGTACTTGCACATGCCGGGTACGACGTTGACATCTTCAGTGAAAAAATCAGAAAGCCTTCCATGGATGAGCTTGAGAAGTATGATCTGATCGGTGTATCCATCTTGACCAACTCTTCATTACACGGTTATCATTATGCCGATGAAATGAAGAAGCGCGGCAGGATCGTCGTCATTGGAGGGCCTCATGCCACGTTTGAACCGGAGGAGGCTCTCAGGCATGCCGATTATGTGGCTCGCGGAGAGGCTGAGAGAACATTTCTGGAGCTTCTCTCAGCTCTCAACGGAGATGGCACCGTCGAAGCGATAAAGGGGCTTTCATACATTAAGGACGGCAAATGCTTCCATAACGAGGACAGAGAGATAACAGATGAATTCATAAATGTCCCTGCCGACTTCTCAAAGGTGAAGGGCATCAGAGAGTTCAGGAAAGGGATGCTGAGCAGATTCCTCTATACCCCCATGGTTTACACCACAAGAGGCTGCCCATTTAACTGCAGATACTGCACAGTAATAAAGCTTGCAGGAAGAAAGCTCCGCTACCGGAGTCTCGACTGTTGCACAGACGATATCAGAAACGCTATTGACGGCATCACAGTGAGAAAATCTGTCATGATAATCGATGACAACTTCACCGTTGACATGAACCGGGCAAAAGAGCTCCTGAAAAGGATGATCACCCTCGGCAAGCCCGATTATGTGCTCTACAACATGCAACTGAGAGTGGAGACCTTCAATGACGAAGAGTTCCTTTCCCTGCTGAATGATGCAGGCTTCGGTCTCCTCCACGTCGGTTTCGAGTCTGTCAGCTCAGGCTCCCTGAAGGAATGGCAGAAGAACATATCAGTCGAACAGATACGATTTGCTGTGGAACAGGCCAGAAAGTTCGGCCTCAAGGTAAACGGGATGTTTATTGTAGGTTCAGACTCTGATACTGAGGAGACTGTGGAAGCAACGGTAGACCGCGCCATAGAGCTTGAAATGGCCGTCATGCAGCTCTTCATACTCTGTCCGCTGCCCGGATCTGAAGTGAACACACAGTTCCAGCACGAGAACAGAATCTTCACCCACAACTGGAAATATTACGACTGTCACCATTCAGTTTTCTTCCCCAGAAATATAAAACCGAGTATTCTCCAGAAAGCGGTGCTGAGGGCGAACAAAAAGTTCTACAGCTTCAGAAGAATGTTTCTGGAAAGAGCCGCCGGAAACAGAGTAACCTGCGGTATGGCGCTCTGGCAGGCAGAAAATCACCACAGGGACTACATTAAAAAGCTTGAAGCCTTCGAAGACAGATTCTATGGGAAAGATGGAACGCTCCTGATGGAGAGACTTGCAGATAACAGGCCTGAAGATTGCCGTTTGTGAATAACAACAATTTAAGCAGAATAATCCTGATCATTCAGGGTAGAGTCAAAAGACGGGCGTGTTTTTCATTCCATAGACACTTGAACTGAATGCCCCTGGCTTTAAATCTTCTGGAAAGCTCAAAGGGTCTTGCAATACAATTGCCGCAAAATGATTTATGCTCACAGGATGCACAGAATTCTTCATCTGGCGGCTTCAGCATTTGAAAAATCTTAAGGTTTTCCTGCTGAAGAAAACCCATATATGATGTTTTTGTCAGATCTCCAATAATAACATCACTCTCAGGCATTAATACACAAAAACGTACTTTACCGGCAGGGCCCAGAACCAGCTTATTCCGCCCGGCGCCGCATCCGCGTGGCAGTTTATTCAGCCGTTCCATAAGTTCAACTGTCGGGAAATAGTAATAAGGATATTTCTCACTGAATTCATGCAGTAATTCACAATAAGCCGAAATTTCAAAAGGGGAAAGCGGCTCAATTTCTTTTGCCCTGCCTATATCCATAACCAGTGAAGAGGAAAAGCACTTTGCCCCTATGCTTTTTGAAAGCAATAATACATCTTGAATATATGCAAAATTTCTTTTATATACATTCATTGCAGCACGGCAAAAAATGTTGTTTTCCGCCAATATTTCAATAGCCTTTACCGCTTTGTCAAAAGAGCCGCTCCGGCCTCGCAGGTCTTCATGTGTCTCTGCATCCGGTCCATCCAGATCAATTTGAACGAAGATCTTTTCTTTATAATCACTGAGAAATTCGCCTAATTGTTCATCCAAAAACCAGCCATTACTGAGAATTCCAATCACATTAAAATATTCTGCAGCTTTTTTTATTATATCCTTAAATCCATAATACATGAGCGGTTCCCCGCCGGTAAATTCTATTGACCTTATACCACCTTGATAAAGCTGAGAAAGAATATTGGTCAATTTGTCAATATTAAGGCTGTTTGACAGTCTACTGCCTGAATCTCTGTAACAGTGAAGGCATGAAAGATTACACCTGTCCGTTAATTCAATAATAAAGTGGTTTGGACTGTGGAAGTCTTTTGAACCGACGATTTCTATCTCACCTATTTGCGGTTGATTGAAAATATCCAGGAATCCCTCTTCCAAACCCAATGTAATCAATCCGGATATATCACTTATATCAATATCAAGGTTTGCCAGGCAAAGGCTCTTTATATCAAATCTGCCATTGCATTGTGCTATAATATCAACTGATGCCTGATTTAATCTGATATATTTACAACTGCCAAGGTTACCTATTCTGGGTAACGGAATTATGTTACCGCCAGTCGGATTGATATGAAGAATATAACGGTTGTTTAATTTAGGGTATAACTGGTATTCCACAGCCTAATGAAATTCAAAAACCCCAAAGCCAATTGTGATTTCAAAATCCGGGGTGGGTGTTATGAGACAGGGGAGGCAAGGTGCACAGCCATTAAAACAGGTACCTCTTTCATCCTTTTCTGCGGTTATACTTCGTCTTTTGGCTTCCATACTGAACCAATTGCGGTATTCTTCATCGTGTGTAATTTCGCTGAAAATCTGCCGGATCTGTTCGGTTTTAATCTTTAAGTCTTCTTTTAATGAAAAATCCTCTTCATCACTAATTAAATGCGAAATACCTTCTACTAAACCTTCTTTTTTTGCCTGTTGCAAATACCAGTTTTTATAGTCTTTATCCTGTGATATTTCTTTTGAAAGTATTTTAATTTGTTTAACTTTGTCTTTTATGTCCATAAAAATACCTGCCAATGCCAATTTTAACATTTCTTTGTGGACTTGGGACAGACTCCTTTTTTTCTTGAAAAAAGGAGTCTGTCTATTGAACACTCAGGCTTTGAAGATCATCTCTGTCTTACCGAGCCTGACCTGATCGCCGTCTTTAAGTGGCTGCTGGACGCCTTTGGCCATTCTCGCATTATTGACAAAGCTGCCGTTTGCACTTCCAACATCCTCGAAGATGAATTGACTGCCTGATTTGATAACCTGCCCGTGCCGGCGGGAGATATATGACTCAGGGTCATCATCTGTCAGATCGACATCCGGGTAGATACCGTCAGCAGGGCTTCTTCTGCCTATAGTTATGACATCCTTTGACAGGGGAAATTCTTTTCCACTGGTAGCGAGAACCAGCTTGGAACCTGCAGCAGGTGGCGCCATTACAGGAGTCTGAACCTGTGCAACTCCTCCATCTGCGTCCTGTACAGGAGCCGCTCCTGCACCAAGGCTTGCACCACAATCTTCGCAATATGCCTCTGTTGCTGCATTCTCTGCACCACAGGCTCCACAACGCAACGTACCTCCGGCAGTCATCACCGACTGAGCCGGAGGAGCACTTGGAGCTATTGATGGCGGCGGTGCCGAGACACCTGCTGCCGAGCCGACAGGGAGCTTTGAGCCACAATCTTCGCAATAAGCCGCACCTTCAAGGTTTTCTGCGCCACAATCAGGACAATTCATAGACCACCCTCCTTAACCTGTATGATAATATTTTATTGCAAAATTCGTACTGCCATCCTACATGGGAGGCAGCTGATCGAGAAGCTGTGTAAGCTTTCTGGTACCGTACTCCAGCTTCTTTGTTCCTGCAGCCGTTGCGCCACCGCCTTTTTCGATGCGCTGAGCTTCCGCAAGCGCCTGATCGGCCAGCTCCTTATGTCCGTGATCGAGGAGGGTCGTTGCAGCTGATCTGAGAAGCTTCGTCGCTTTGGCCTTGTCGCCAGTCTGTGCCAGCTCGAGAGCTTTCGTCTGCTGCCTGAATACACTCACGAGGTCGATTACGTTCATAACCTGCGGATTCACTATGGAAGCCAGAGCCTGATCAGAAGTATAGTTTATCAGAATATCCTGGGAGGCGACTTCATTGTTGACACCAGCCGAAGGTATACTGTATATGACTTCAACTCTGGCTATCCGGTAGGTTCCTGCCTGTCGTGAAGGCAGTATGAGCTCAAAAAGCGAGCTCTGCATCTCATCTTTCTGCAGGTCGCTCAAAGGCACGGTAATGGTCTTATCGACTGCAGGCAGCATTCCAAGATCGGTGATGAGAGGCTTGACCTTGAATACTCTCCTGGCATCGATATCCTTCATCAGCTTTACCTTCAGTACTGGGCTCATTACCACAACATTCTGCACGCCCTGCAGCTCCTGGGCGAATATATTAGGTATATCACGCGGTATGTCAATATAGTAAGACTTTCCGCGGCAGGAGTTGGCTATGTCAATCAGCAGTTTCTCATTGAAGTCATCGCCAACACCGATCGTGCTGAAGGAGATGCCGTATTCGGTGGTTTCCTTGCACTTTTCCTTGCATTTGTTCTCATGAAGAGTCAGTCCATCGGTGAGCAGCACGATATGGTTGGTCCTGTCCCGCGAAAAGTTTCTCTTCACCTCCTGGACGGCAGCGGTGATTCCTTTCAGCATCTCTGTCCCGGAGCCTACATCAACCTGATCGATATTTCGAATCATCTTCTTGGCCGATTCCTTATCGAAAATCTGGCCTGCAGGTATCAGCACACGTGATTTGTCTGCAAAAGGGACTATCGAGACAATATCTTCAGGCCGGAGCTGATCGATGACATACTGGACTGCATCAATCACATATTCCAGCTTCTCCGCTGCATACATCGAGCCACTCTTGTCAATGACAATAGAGAGATTCAGCGGTGCCGGACCGAAGGATACATTCTGTCCGGCCCTGATATCTATTAAAAGATAGACCATCTTGTTCTCGCTTGATACAAGAACGTTCTGATAACTGAGCTTTGCATCGAGAATAACTTCACCAGCCACGAGAATCGCCTCCTTTTTTTATCTTGTTCAATACAACACCACAATATCCTTCTTTATGTAGCTTCACAACAACGGCTATCCTGCAACGCCTCCTACCTTCACCACTATAGCAGTGCAGTTGTCATCAGCACCGCGTTCCAGACAGGTGGAAATCAGGCTGTCGCATACATCCTGCGGCTCATCCTGTTCCCTGAAGAACGTGAAAAGCTCATCATCGACATAGTATTCCCAGCATCCATCGGAGCATAGAAGCACCGAATCGCCGGCTTTGAGCTCTCTGAAGTACGTATCTACTTCCAGCTCAGGGTTTGTGCCGAGTGCCCGGTATACAAGACTGCGCTGCGGCGACTTCAGAGCCTCTTCCTTCTTGAGTTGTCCCATTTTTACCAGACGGCCGACAAGTGAATGATCCTCCGATATCTGATTGATTGCCTCGTTTATCAGATAGACTCTCGTATCGCCTGCATGCCCCACAACAAGAGTGCTGCCGTCAATGATGGCTGCTGATATCGTTGACCCCATACCTTTTCTGGAGATATCCTGCTGCGAATACTCAAAGACAAGGCTGTTGGCCTCCCTCAATGCATCTCTCAGTATGGTCATCCCCCTTTCTGCAACATCATCAGAAACGAGCTTCTGAGTTTTCTGATGTATGTCGGTCGGCAGATAGCTGTCCAGCACGTGCTTGGAGATCGCCCTTATTGCAAGGGAGCTGGCCTTTTCACCTTCAGCCTCACCGCCCATTCCGTCTGCCACTATGAAGAGAGAGCATTCACGTGCTTCAGATTTTTCATAAGCAACGAAGTCCATATACAGGCAGCTGTCCTGGTTAATTGATCGCACACATCCTATATCTGTCTTTATCCCTACTCTGAGAGCCATATCAGAGGGACAGGCATGAACAGCAGGAACAGCAGGAGCAGCAGGCTTTTCAGCATTGAGCGAGGCCGAAAGCGCTTCACCGAATTCATTTATAGTCTCGTATCTTTCTTCCATCTTTTTGTTCACAGCTTTCATTATCACTTTTTCAATCGCCGGCTCGACTTTGATCTTCAGCTCTCTGAAAGGAGGAAAAACGAAGAAGTTCTCCCTCTGCTCCAGCAGAGGGGTCTTGCCTGACATGAGGTTGTACAGCGAGGCACCAACGCTGTATATATCAGAGCGAAAGTCCATCTTCCCGTCACCGATTCCATAAGATTCAGGAGCTGAAAAACCCGGAGTGACTGCCCGCTCTTCCGGAATCAGGTCTATCGTGCAGAGTCTGTCGAAGCCTGCTATCAGAATTGAGTCATCACTGCGAATGAAGAAGTTGGAAGGCTGGATATCTCTGTGAAGAAGTCTCTTATCGTGCAGTTGTGAAAGTGCCGTGCAGAGATCTACACCCCATCCAGCTACACGCTCCGGTGAAAAGGGGGTCTTCTCCCTTTTCATTATCTCATCGAGTGATTCTCCTGAATAAAACTCTGTCACGAGAAATACGTTTTCACCTTCTTCAATATAGTCCAGCATGGAAGGAAGGTGGACATCCTTGACTTCTTTCAGCATATCCCACTGAAGTTTGAGAGGATTGGGCTCGTCAGGCTTTTCCTTCAGGTAAGGGCGCTCGTATACATACACCTCGAGATCGTTTCTTGTTTTATCTGTGGCGTGGTATCTGAACCCTTTACCCCAGGATTGAAATGCTTTGATATAGAACCTGTTGAGAAGCTCCTGGCCGACTTCCACCTGAGACTTTACTGTCACGTTGTTTTTCTGCACTTCGGCGGCATCAACCAGTTGAGCGCCACAATCCTCACAGAACCTTTCATCCACATTGTTTTCTCTGCCGCAGTTCGGGCAATTCATGGTATCCCCTCCATTTCAGCATCTTACAGAGTATTAATCATTCAGCCTCTTCCCGGCTCCCTGTCAGACAGCCGGGAAATGCGGTTTCACATAGATGTACAATACAGCTCCCAGAATGACCAGAAGCCAGAGAAAAGAGACGACAGAGCTGATCACCATGAAAGCACTTAGATATCCACGTTCTTCATAAGGGCAGGAATAAAACAGACTCAGCATGAAGAAAAAGCCCAGAAATCCCAGCAATGGGATAAAAGTGACAAGAGTCAGCAGAAATGCGATTACATATGTCCAGAAACCGATGGGCTGAGTCTGTACAACAACGTTGACAGGCACCATCATCTTTGTGTGCCCTGTCTTCAACACTACATTTCCGAGAAATCTTCCCCCGTGTTTCAGAGACTGAGTGTTTACAACAACATCCAGAACAGGATCGGCACCTTTTACGGAAACAGGTTTTACCTTTATCCAGGGCCTGTCAGCTCCGACACTCCCCTTGACATTACCAGCGATCCTGAGGCTCATCTGCCTTACATGGCCTCTCGAGAGAGTGCCGAAATCAAGCTCTTCAGGCTGAAATTTCAGATTCATCGCTGTTGTCGAAGAAGGCAGCAGCGTAGTGAGGAGCGGCTGAGACTCGGTTCTGACAGCCTCTTTTTTTCCCTTAAGAGCATTGAGCTCTTCAATGAAAGCCTCCATGGTCTGATACCTGTTCTCAGGCAGAAGACTTACCGCCTTCTTTACTATCTCTTCGAGCCTTCTGGAGACAGAAGGATTTTTCTCAGACAGGAGAGGGAAATTAAAAGGCGATTTGCCGGGATCTTCCTTTGTTATGATGAAATGCATTGTGGCGCCAAGGCTGAATATGTCGGAGCGCTGATCAGTCTGCGCCTTTCCATACTGCTCAGGTGATGCATATCCGGGTGTTCCCAGAATAATCGTATCTCTGTCCTTGTCTTTCACAAACAGACGGGCTATGCCGAAATCCACGAGTTTGACTCTCTCTTCAGCCGTAACCAGTATATTGGCCGGCTTGAGATCGCGGAATATAATGGGGTCGGGCTTGTGGCTGTGAAGGTAGAGAAGCACTCCGGCTATCTGTATACAATAGTGGAGAACCTTTTCCTCAGGCAGAAATCCGTTATATGACAACACTCTGCTTTCCAGAGTCTCTCCCTCTATATACTCCATTATAAGGTATTTCCGGTCTCCCTCAGAAAAAAAATCCACTACCTTGGGAAGATTGGGGTGATCGAGCTCTGCAAGCAGATGGGCCTCATCGGTAAACAGCTTCTCAATCTCATTCTTTTCCTCAGGTAGAGAAAAATCGAGAAACATCTCTTTTACAGCCCACTGTTTTACCGCAAGTCGCCTGTCAGATGCAAGATATACAGAACCCATCCCCCCTTGACCGATTACCTTCTTAATCTCGTATCGATCTGACAGCACAGATCCGACAGGTAATGTTTCTGCCATTTGAGCTCCCACCACAGAAGGGATTCCTTTTTGCACGAGAGGATATTGGCTGATCCAGGGCTTCTTTTATATGGATCACATCACATTATATTTCTCCTCTGCTTCCTCAAACTCCTCTCCACCTTGTGAATCCTTTAAAGGATAGTGAGATAGCACGGCTAATACTGATGAACATGAAAAGGTCGCGGGCTCTTCTTATCAATCCCTGGATCTATGACTTCAAGGCTTACGATCTCTGGCTCAAGCCTTTGGGGCTTCTCACCGTTGCAGCCATGCTCATTCGGGAAGGTTATGATATCACATATCTTGACTGCCTCGACCGATTCCACTGGAGCCTCAGAGGGCTTGCAAAGGCTGAAAACAGGCATTTTGGATGTGGAAGCTATTACTCCACAGAGATGAAAAAGCCGACAATTTATCAGGGGCTGCCCAGGAAGTATAAAAGATATGGAATACCTGTAGAGGGATTAATATCCGATCTCAGAAGAGTGCCTGAACCTGATGTCATCCTTGTTACGACGCTGATGACCTACTGGTATCCCGGTGCTCTTTATGCCCTGGAGTTACTTAAAGAGAGATTCCCCAGAACACCGGTTCTGCTAGGAGGCATCTATGCCAGACTCTGCAGCGATCATGCATCCACTAACTGCAGCGCTGACGTAATAGTCTCTCACGCCGATCCTGAGAAAACTCTCAATATGCTCTCCGATATAACCGGTCAGAGACGGGCTAACCATTATCGCTCCTTTGACGACTATCCTCTCCCTGCCCTTCATCTTCTCAATCAGCCGCAGTATCTGCCGTATCTCACTTCACTGGGATGCCAGTACCGTTGCAGCTACTGTGCTTCTGGGACACTCTTTCCCCATTATCAGAGCAAAAAACCTGAAAAGCTCTCAATCGAACTGAAATTTCTTTATGACAGCTTTCAAATCCGAGACATCGCTCTCTTTGACGATTCCCTCCTGTTTCGATTCAACTGGCATCTGAAAGAGCTTCTGACAATGCTGCACAATGACAGTATTTCTCTCAGATTTCACACACCCAATGCGCTTCACGGCCGTTACATCACCCCATCTGCTGCAGAGCTTCTTAAGAGCTCCGGCTTCAAGACAATCCGCCTCGGCTTCGAATTCTCATCATCTTCACTTCAGCAGAGTACAGGAAACAAGGTGACTTCTGAAGAGATGGGCAGAGCCGTCTCACATCTTCACAGAGCAGGCTTTTCCAGCAGAGATATTGGCCTCTATGTAATGACCGGCATACCATGCCTCTCTCATGAAGAGGTCAAAGCCGCGCTGGAGATGTGCTTCAAATGGAATGTGCAGAGCAGGATAGTCGAGCTCTCGCCTTTCCCTGGAATACCGCTCTGGAATCTCTTCCCTGGAAGCAGCTCGGCGGAAGCTGCCGATCCCCTGTTCCATAACAACACATTTCACACCTATCGATCCAGCACCATGCCTTTTGAAGCCTGGCAGGAGCTGAAAGCCCTCTCCACCAGACTGAACAGAAGTCTCCGAGACTGAAAGGATCAGCTCAGCATATCACTGAAATCCTCTTTGACCGGCCTGGCATTCCATACCAGTATAAAGAAAAATGCGGCACACAAGGCGCAGACCATCAGAAATATGAAAGATGCGTCCCATCCATAATGATGGACTGTCCACCCCAGACCCCATCCTGAGATGATACCGCTCAGATAGCCGAAGAATCCTGTCAGACCAATGGCAGTTGCAGCAGCGTGCTTAGTAGCCTGATCGGCAGTCATTACTGCTACCAGAAACTGAGGACCATAGATGAAGAAGCCCAGGGTGATGAGAAGAAATGATATATACAGGTTACTGCCTGCCGGTGCCTTCCAGTAGAGAAAGACCAGACCGATGGTGAATAGCATGAAAACTACACAGACAGGTGCTCTTCTGCCTTTCATGTAACGGTCTGTTATCAGACCGGCCACAATAGAACCTATTGCACCGAAAAGCTCGAATCCGGCGGTCATCCATCCTGCATGATGGAGCGCGACACCTTTCATCTGGTAAAGGCACGACGGTGCCCAGTCCAGAAAAGCATACCGGAGAATGTAGATAAAGAAGTTGGCGAAGCAGATATACCATATATATCTGTTCCCAAAGACATAGCGTTTGAGAAACTTCCTGAATGCTGCCCCGTCGAGTGTCCTGCAGGCATCTTCAGCCTTTGTTCCCTCTTCTTTCTTATATATCTCGACAGGCGGCAGCCCCAGTGATTCAGGAGTGTCTCTGAGCCTGTTCATCAGAAAAAAGGAGACTGCTATTGCGATGAGTGCCGGCGCTATGAAGCAGAGCTGCCAGCTTCCGAGGTGAACTGAAAAAGGCTGCCCGGCATTTGACAGAAATGGGATATGCAAAGTAAAATTGACTTCCTGCTTTGCCAGATATCCTGCCAGTATAAGAATGGAAAGGGCACCAACCTGGTGGGAGGAGTTCCATATCGACCATGTTATACCCCGCTCCTTCGGGCTGAACCAGTGGCTCAGGACCCTGGCGCAGGGCGGAAATCCCATACCCTGAAACCAGCCGTTCATCATCCAGAACACACCCATTGTTACAACTGCGCTTGAGAAACCGAAGAAGATATTCATCAGGGCAGACAGGAACAGACCTATGAACATGAAATACCGCGGATTCAACCTGTCTCCGAGAATACCGTTCAGAAACTTTGAGATACCGTACAGGATCTTATGAAGGGAAAGGAATGCACCAAGGCTTGTCTTGGTGATGCCGAGCGCGCTTTCCATCAAAGGCATTGCGATTGCCATGTTCTGCCTGACAAAGTAGTAGACTGCATAACCTGTAAATGTGGAGTACATCTGCCTGATTCTCCAGTATCGGTAACTCCTGTCTATTTCTTCAGGGTCTTTCAGGAATTCGCAGGCAGGTGGATCAGGTTTGAAAAGCTCCAGAAATCGAATCTTCATCAATTGGTCTCCCTATTGTGCCAGCTTTTGTCAAGTTCACTGATAAATCTGTCCATTACATTGCCCAGCGCCCAGAAGTCCCGGGACGATCCGGGAGCATTCTCCCCTGCATCGCCAATCAGTTCAATGGACGGTACTCCTTTCTTCTGAAAGGCAGTCATTTCTCCGGAAGAATCCACTATTCTGCCGTTGTAAAGATAGTCCTTTTTTGTTTTCACCACAGCATCTTTAAAAATATTCAGAAGCTCAATGGAGGAATGTCTTTCATGGGCCAGATCGACTGTAGAGCACGATGGAATTTCAAGCGATATGAAGGCTTTCACCTTTGCAAGCTCGCCTGATCTCTGCAGTTCCTGGACTATTTGTTCTGCTGCATCAGATTGTTCTTTTCCGTCTGCACTTTTCCCGTCGAGAAACATAAACCAGATTGTCATCTGATGACTCTTGACTGAAAATACACGGGAAAGCTCAAGTGCAAGCGCCAGTGCCGCCCCATAACCTGAGGCTGGGCCGCCCTCATTATGATGATCATAATGAGTCGATACAATCAGTATATCCTGTTTCAGTCCCGGAACTGTTCCGACAAGACTCTTCATCTCTTTTGCAGACCCTTTCACAACGGTGAAAAACTCTGTTATCTTCAATCCTCGGGAGAGGAGATCTCTGCGAATGTATTTGTATATACCGCTCTGTGCCTCAGGCGATTCTTCTGCCACAGAGCCCATAGCTGTTAAATGAGCTGCTGCATTCCTGCTGTTGAACGCTCTGCTCCGATCTTCAGGCAGGGAAACAGAGCTTCGGAAGTATGTGCAGTATCCAATGTATAGAGCCACAGGAAGAAGTAGAGCGAAAAGCAGATATTGAACAGTGAGAGCGGTATTTTTTTTCATTGTCAGCCTTTCAGGGATACTGTCCGGATTCTCCGGCCACAGTCATATAAAGATGTCAGACGGCCCCCTCACGTGAGCCCGCCCGTTCAGAGCCTGCCGGCATGTCTTGGAACTTCTGCAATATCGCTGTAACGGCATGGTTTGCTGTCCCTGTAAGGGGGGAAGTCAGTATTCCATTATTTCAAATTGTAAGCGAAGTGAACTAAGTTCCGCAACGTGCTCATGACAGATAAAGCCTCAGCTTTCAGCATTCGTCTTATGTATCTCAGAAACCTTCGGTCAGATATCTTATACTCACCAGCATCAACTCTCCTGGAACTTGGTTCTTATCCTGTAAAAGGAATTGCATCCTCCTTCATCGAAAAGTACCGTTCCCTGAGACATTGTAACATATGGGCACATCTCTCTGCTGCTCTCTGACTGACGTGCCTGAAGAGTTACAGCTTACAAAAGGAAGGTCGAAATTATGAAGGATGATGACAAAAGAAAAGCACCCCGGCTTCAGTTTATAGACGTAACATATGTATCTGATCTGGACGGCACATTCAAAGGTGCTGTTCACGACATCAGTCTTACCGGCATCAGATTCTCTACTGATCGGGAGATCCCCAGGAGAACTGTGGTAGATGTCAATATCAACTATAATCCCATTAATTTCATGCAGAAGGCGCACGTAGTATGGGCCAGGAAGAACGCAGACGGTACTTATGAGCATGGAGCTGAGTTCATCAACATTCCCAAGGAGCGCAGGCTGCTGCTTCAGGATCATATGGAGGACATCAAAACCGTGCTTGATATGGAGGATACTGACAGGAGCCAGTAACCTGATCTCCATAGTATAAGCGTTTTTTCAACATTCCAGGGCATGGTTCTGTTTCAGATGCTGATTATTCTGTCCAATATTTCACCAAGCTGCTCGAGTCTGTAAGGTTTGGATACGCAGCCTGAAAATCCGAATTTGGAGAAGTTCGCCATCACTGGATCATTCGAATAACCGCTGGACACAATCGCCCGTACATTTTTATCGTGTTTCTTCAGCTTTTCCATGCATTCCCTGCCCCCCATTCCCCCCGGTATGGTAAGATCCATTATCACGGCATCGACAGGATTCTCTGATTTCATTGCTTTTTTGTAGATTTCGATGGCCTCATCGCCATTACAGGCAGAGCTTACAGAATAACCGAGCCGATCAAGCATTCCTCCAAGGATCTCCCTGATGGCTTCTTCATCATCCATAATCAGTATATGCCCGGAGCCTGTCACAGGCTCATTTCCAGCAGTCTCCGACTTCACAGTCCTGTAAGGGGATGCCGGCAGGTAAATATAGAAGGTTGTGCCGAGTCCGAGCTCAGATTCAACTGTTATCGTCCCTTCGTGATTCTTGATGATGGAATAGGACGTGGCGAGACCCAGGCCGCTTCCCTTCTGTTTTGTTGTAAAATATGGATCAAATATTTTGGAGAAATGCTCAAAGGGTATTCCGATTCCTGTGTCACGCACCACTATACACACGTAATTCCCCGCCTTCAAAGGCAGCACACTTTGATGCTCAATTCTCTCATTAGCCGTTGATATGCTGATGACACCGCCGTTGGGCATAGCCTGAACTGCATTGATGACAAGATTGTTGATAACCTGGCTCATCTGACCTTCATCGACCTCCACAGTCCATGAGTCATCTCCGAAATAGTATTCTACTCTCACATTTGTTCCTCTGGAGGCGAATCCGGCTGAGTCCCTTATCAGATCCTTCAGAGAAGATGTCTTTTTAACTGGTGCACCGCCTTTTGAGAATGTAAGAAGCTGGTAGGTCAGATCCTGGGCCCGGAGCGCCGCCTTCTCCGTTTCTCTGAGCCTGCGCTTGATCTCCTCATCCTGTCTTGCATAGAGGGCCAGCGATACATTTCCCAGAATCGCAGTCAATATATTGTTGAAATCATGAGCGATTCCGCCTGCGAGAATACCTATTGATTCGAGTTTCTGCGCCCGGAGGATCTCATCTTCCATCTTCTTTATTTCAGTGGTATCCCGGGATACGCCCATGATGCCTACAAGGCTTCCATCTTTATCTATCAGAACTGATGATGATAAGAGTGCAGGAAATATATCGCCGTTCTTCCTCCGGTTATGTATCTCTCTTCTGGTCTGCCCTGTTTTCAGCACTTCTTCATAGATGGAGCCGCTTTCCTCATCACTTGCATAGAGCACCTCTATACCTTTTCCCAGAATCTCCTCTGAGGTATAGCCGAACGCTTCCTGTGCCGCCTTGTTGAACTCAATTATCCTTCTGTTTTTATCTACTGCAATGATCATATCTATCGAGCTGTCGATTATATTCTTTGCAAATTGCTGTGAGGCTCTGCGGGCCTCTTCGGCCTTGAAATATTCGGTCATGTCTCTCAGAAAGAGGATTGCCGTAACAGGGTTGCCCTGCATGTCTTTCAGGGCAACATTGGAAGTGCAGTGAAAGTAATGCATCTCTCCTCTGTCATCGCTGAAGGAGAGATCCTGCTCATGCACCTTCCCGTCTGTAAATGCCTTGCCGGCGATGCAGTGTATCGCATCACACGGATGGTCTTTCCTCAGAATCGCATTGTAGCATTTTCGGGATTCGGCATCACTGCCGAACACTTTGATAAAAGGCTCATTGGCCCATATTATGTTCAGATCCGTGTCTATCATGCATATACAGTCTGCAATGGCATCCAGGACACCCTTCAGCTTGCTCTCAGATTCCCTGAGCGCTTCCTCCTGTTTCTTCCTCTCGGTGATGTCTCTGATGACTCCCACAGTTCCTATGAACTTTTTGTCACCGTCTGAAATCTCCTTGCTGTAAAATCCGGAAGCACTTACCTCAGTCATGACATCGATAAGACCGCTTCTGAAGCCTTCTGACCCTTTCTGGATAAGCCTTACTTCCAGGTTTGCAGTCTTCCTGGTTCTGGTTCGACGCTCGTCAAAGAGCCGGGGCGCGTTACCGTCTCCTGTCCTTTTTCCCTCATACTTCTTAAGCACTGAAGACCTGCTCACATCTTCAACATCATCACCGTGAAGAATAATGCTGAAATGCTTTCCCAGAAGCTCTTCAGGCTTGTAACCCAGCTGCTCGATGCAGTCACTGACAAATGTGAAGTAGCCGTCTTCATCTATCGTATAGACTATATCAGGGATGGTCTGAACAAATGTTCTGTACTTCTCTTCCGACTCCCTGAGAGCAGACTCAAACTCCCTGTAGCGCTTTTGCTCCCGCTCCAGTTCAGCTACCTTTGCTCTGAGGGACTCCAGTTCATCTTCGTGCTTTTTTTTACGAGGCATATATTTCACTTTCCATATGAGCAGTATCCTGAATCAGGGGATTGAGGCTATTTTACGTCAAGAGGCACCTCATCACCCTTTCCGTTAAAATGTATCACCACCGGATCATCTGCGCCTACAAGGTCAGGCTGCAGAACAACTCTGAGCACTGCAGAAGACCGGGCAAGCCAATGATAGTCATAGACATCTCTTCCGCCTTCTATCAGAGACAGCTCATCCCTGTTTCTCAGGTTGAAGAGCGACAGGCCGAAACCTCCTATGTCCCTTACAAGATATGCAAGCTCTGCTCCTGAGAGGCCTGCTTTGAATGAAACCACCTTATGTATGAAAGGATCAATGCTTTTGAAGCCCTGAATCCGGTACACGGTATCATCAATCTGGACGAGGAAGAGATCCTTATCGAGCTGGTAAAGTGCCTTTCCATCATTAACAGCTCCGGCTCCTGGAAATCCGGCCACTGCCTGAGGAGCCTGGCCTTTTGTCATTACAGGCATCGTGTAGATATGATTTCCATCGAGGAAGCAGCAGCTGCTTTCATCTCTGGACCAGCACGCTGCCTGCAGATTGGGGGCAAGAGCAGTGCCGGCATTTTCACACTTTCCAGATTCGAAATCGAAGCAGTGCAGTGTAACAAAATCGGCAATCTCATCGAGTGATCTGTCAGAAGCCGGCCCTTTCTGATCGACTACAGCTGCACGCCTGGCTTCTCTGTCGATGGAAGTGATCCTGATTCCACTGTATTTCTGATTCTTCCTTAGAAATACCACAAAGCGGCATGAAGGAGAAGAGGCGATCTCGCAAGACCCGTCGGCGCACTCCGTGAGCTCTCTCTTCTTCATATCAACTCTGACGCATTTCTTTACTTCACCTGAAGAGAGCGTGGCGAGCAGAAACCTTTCATCAGGAGACCAGTTGAATGATGTCACAAGACTGTGTTCCAAGTTTTTTATTAACTCCGGATCACTTGACCCTATTTTGAAGACTTTCAGCACAGACAATCCCTGCTCATCAATGGAGTTGAAAGCACAGTACCGTCTTCCGGGAGAAAGGTCCACTCTTGTCACTTTCCTGTCAAGAACGACCTGATTTCCATCAGAATCAAAAACCACAAGACTGCCTGCCCTGGGCATCTCATCCCTGAACAAGATGTGAAGCAGTATCATGTTCCCCTGACCGGCATCTTCCAGTCTGGCCACACGCTCAATATCGAGCTCAGGATCGGAGAAGAGAAGCTCTCTTTCAATGGAGCCAGGAGCAGCTCTCACCAGCAGAATCTGCAGAATATGGCCATCTGCGATGATGCGTGCCCTCAACCTGTTCGCTTCATAGTCCCATCCCCGATCAAAAAGATAGGACTGTGAGAAGAGATCATCAACTCTTCTCCCTTCCAGGTGGCCGGAAAGATTAAAACCCCTTTTATAGATGACCGTCTTTTTCAGCTCAGACTGTCCCTCTGACTCAAGGCATTCCCACCTGGTTCCCTTGTCTTCCCAGGTGGTCTTTCCGGATTTTGAATGCGCCGGGAGTTCTCTTCCGTGAAAGAACACTTCTTTCACCAGAGTATCACCATAAAAATAACGGGTAATAACCTCTTCTCCAATTTTGGAGCTCCGTACCTTCAGCATCCTGTCATATTCGTCTTTCGGAGGCAGAGGAGCTGGCGAAGAAAAGGCCGGCAATGCGGCAGTAACCATAAGTACAGGCAGCAGAAGGATCATTACAATGAAACGGTTCATCTGATTCACTCTTTCATAAGGTTTACTCAACTATCTTCTCCGACAGGAGCTGAAGAGCCTTTATTGTATTGCTTACCGTATGCTCCAGCCTCTCGCCTGTGATATTGTGCTGAGCAAGCAGGGCAATATCATAGACTTCCTCAATTATGAGCTTCATCTCTTCCACAGGGGGGCTGAGCTTCTCACTCATCTTCTTCAGATTCTTAATCAGGTGATTGCTTGCATTGACCACCAGTGTATGCTCCTCAGGCGCCTCAGATGGCTTTCTGGTTATAAGCACCGACATTTCTCTGAACCGCCTGTCATACTCATTGAGAAGTATCACAGCAGGAATATCCTCTGTCTTCAGATTCTCCACTTTAATGGTAAGCCTGGGAACAGAGAGATGTGCCTTGAATATCTCTTCAATTGTCTGGCCGGCAGTTTTATTTGTTCGCGGATCTATCACTTTCGATTCAGAATCCTTATCGACTATGCTTTCACTCAGATCGGAATCAATTCTTATGAATTTCACATCCCTGTTTTTCATCTCCAGGAAATGAATGAGATGTGAATCTATGGCAGAATTCAGAAGAAGCACTTCGAGAGCCTGCTCCTTGAATAATTTCACATAGTACGACTGTGCAATCTCATCAGAGGCATAGTAAACCTTATTTGGCGACTTTTCCCTGTTTTTTTCCAGATACTCATCGAGGGTCAGATATCCATTGTCCAGAAGCTTGAATATCAAAATCTCCTTCACCTGCTCGTAAAACTTTTCATTCTGCATCACGCCGAATTTGACAAAGGGGTTGATCTCTTCCCAGTATGAGATATATGTGTCCTTCTTTTCCTTATATATGCCGTTCAGCTCATCAGCCACTTTCTTGGCAATATGAGCTGAGAGCTTTTTCATCGTCGGATCGCTCTGAAGATAGCTTCTTGACACATTCAGAGGCATGTCCGGACAATCTATCACACCTTGAAGGCTCATCAGGAAGTCTGGAATAAGATCCTTCAGGTTGTCACTGACGTAAACCTGATTATAGTAGAACTTTATCTTTCCTCTCAGAGGCTCAAAGCTCTGGCTGTGCCTTGGAAAGTACAGAATGCCTCTGGCCCTTACCGGGAACTCAACATTCAGGTGGATCCAGAAAAGCGGATCGCCTTCGCCGGGATAGAGATAATGATAAAAATCCTTATAGGCGCTGTCTTCAATTGACGAAGGAGGATCCAGCCAGAGCGGTTTGCGCCTGTTCTGCACCTCACCGCCTATCCGTATATCTACAGGCAGGAAATCACAGTACGTTTTGATTATATGTCTGATGCGTGCTTCATCCAGAAACTCTTTCTCATCACCGGATATATGCAACAGTACCTCTGTGCCCCGTCCGGCCAGCTCAACAGGGGTGAGGGTGAACTCAGGGCTCCCGTCACACTTCCAGTTTACACCCTGCGAGCCTTTCTGATAGGAAAGACTGTTAATCTCCACCAGCGATGAAACCATGAAGGAGCTGTAAAAACCCAGGCCGAAATGGCCGATTATCTGACTCCCTTCGTCACCTGCCTTATACTTGTCAATGAATTCGGACGCGCCGGAGAAAGCAACTTCATTGATATAACGCTTCACCTCATCGCCAGTCATGCCGATTCCGTTGTCCCTTACTGAGAGGGTGCCTTTCTCTCTGTCAACAGTGATGTCTATGAACCAGTCCTCGCCTTCTTTCAGGCCTTCCCATTCTCCTATGCTGGCCAGATGCCTGAGCTTGTTGATGGCATCCAGTGAGTTCGATATCAGCTCTCTGAGAAAGATATCCTTCTCAGAATAAAGCCATTTTTTGATGATTGGGAACATATTGTCCATCTGTACGGAGATGGTGCCCTTCTCCTCGTGAATCTTCTCTGCAGTTTCTTCTGCCATGATATTTCCCTCCTTCAGCTATGTAAATTTTTTCAGCTTATACAACGTTTCAATATTCTTAGAGTAATGAAACCGTATGATGGATTCCGGAGATACTATCTACTCCACTGCCTGCTCTTTCCCTTCATTAAAGAATCATAAAAATGATGCAGAAATTTTCCGGAAGTTAACCGATTGTTAACATGAAAGGGTATTCACAAAGATGAATGAGATTATTATAATGAAGATAAAATATCCATACCAAACCCGGCAAGAGAATTATGAGCAGCAGCATGATACCTCCATCCATTCCAGATAATAGTATGTCCGGTTCTCTTCAGAAGTCCAGTGACACTCTTTCTGCATCTTCCACTGCTCCACAGCAGCACTGCGAGGCGGAAAACATTGTAGACGGCATCCAGGACATTGATACTGCCCCTGAATTAATGGAGCGCCTCTACACAATCTCAGAAATGGGCACTACCATCCTGCAGGCAGGCTCAGATATAATAATTGAGTCCGGCTTTAAAGGTAAATCGGAAATAGCTGCCGGTGCAGGTACTGCAGTTGCAGGAGCTTTCTTTGCGATAAAGGGTGCCAGAGATCTCAACGAAGCTATAGATAAAAAAGATACAATGGCCGGGATCGTTGCCACCGGTGAGCTTGCTATTGCTGGTGATGCGGCAATCTCAACAGCCAGAATGCTGACCAGGTTAGCCGGCACATCAAAGTATATCAGTCCTTCATTTGCATCTCTGATTAACTCTCCAGTTGCAGGAGTCGTGGGAAAGGGCCTGGGTATGATCTTTGCCGTATCTGAGCTGGTGCAGGGAGGAAAGCTCATTCACGACGGCGTCAGGCATAAAAACAAGGAAAAGATGATACTGGGCGCATTGAGTCTTGGCGTGGGAGCCAGTGCCGCCGCGCTTTTCACAGTCGGCGGAGTTACTTCAGCCGTTGTGCTGGGGGCGCTTTCAATTGCAGAACTACTCGCCTTCAGCGCTGAGAAGGTAAGCGACAGCATCAGGAAGAGCAAAAACGGGCAGGAGCTTAAGCTTAAATCAGCGGCCCCTGAGCAGGTACTGGAGCAGAAGCCTCCGACAGAACAGAGTGAGGAGTCCCTGCTGTACACCCATACTATCACTTCAGGCCACCATATTCCATTACCATAGCAGGAAACTTTTCCAGATTTCTTGTCATCCTGTCAATCTTGAACGACTCGGCAAAACCCAGCAGGGCTTTACCGTATTCTCCAACAGGGCTTTCCATGTGCAGTTTCCCTGCCTCTATCACCTCACCGGCAAAGAGCTTGATCTCTTCCATGAACATATCCTCTGACACTTTGTGCCAGCGCTCCATCAGAGGGCCGTTCAACATTTCGAGAAGCTCTCTGTTGACAGATGACATATCCTGATGTTGTCCCTGCAGAAGGTCAGCGCCTTCTTTCAATGTGTACGGCAGATACTTCATCATCTCACGGAGGAGATCTTTTTTCGAAACAGGTTTTTCGAGATAACCGTCCATCAACATATTGATCTCTTCCCTGGACTGCTTCAACGATGAGGCTGTCAGTGCTATTACAGGAATACTGAGGAAACGCTCGTCACTCTTTATGATCTTCGCAGCATCGTAGCCATTCATTACCGGCATCTGCAAATCCATCAGAATAAGGTCAGGCCGAAAGGTTTCGAGGAGCTGCAGCGCCTCCAGCCCGTTCGCTGCAGTTTTCAGAGAGATCTTATGAGGCTCCATATATCCCCTGATCACCTGGCAGTTTGATTCAATGTCTTCGACAAGAAGAAGGCTTCCCCCATTGAAGTCTAATGCGCCTGAAAGCTGCTCTTCTGGTTCCTCCACTTCCTCTCCCTGACAAGGAACTATTACTCTATGGAGAATAATGACGAAGGTGGTTCCCTCGCCTACAGTACTCTTCAGGCGGATCGAGCCGTTCATCATCTCTATCAGCCGTTTTGTTATGGTGAGCCCCAGCCCTGTACCGCCATATTTCCTGGTGCTCTGGCCTTCACACTGCCTGAAGGCTTCAAAGATTGTCTGCTGCTCTTCTTCTGGAATTCCTATGCCTGTATCAGTGATCTCGATCTGCAGATCGACTGCTCCACTTCCATCAGAATCACCACCCAGTTCAACATTGACAGAAACGCCGCCCTTATCGGTGAATTTGACTGCATTTCCCACCAGATTGAGGAGAATCTGCCTAATCCTGGTCTCATCTATTTCAAGACTCTGAGGCACCTTTTCATCCACTGAGACCTTAAAGCTCAGACTCTTTTCCTCCAGCTTCGGAATAAAGATCTGCGCTATTTCGCTGCATATCTTCCGAATCTCTGCAGCTTCCCTGTGAATCTCCAGCTTTCCAAAATCTATCTTGGAAAGATCGAGTATGTCATTTATCAGTCCAAGCAGACTCGTACCGCTTGTTGTGATGCCTTTCACAAGACCCAGAGCGTGAGCGTCACTGAGTGAGCCTTTGAGTATCTCTGCAAAACCCAGCACCGCATTCATCGGTGTCCTGATTTCATGGGTCATGTTGGCAAGGAACTCAATCTTTGCCCTGTTGGCTCTATCTGCCTGCTCCTTTGCGTGCAGAAGCTCCTCTTCTGCACGCTTCCTCTCGGTAATATCTATCAGGCTCTCGATCAGATAATGCTTTTCTTTTATGATTACCTCAGTCACTGATTTAAGTATTGGAATGGCTTCTTTTCGCCTGTTGAGCAGCACCCCCTCCGAACAGTCAACCTTCAGGCCGAGATCGGTTACAGGGCATCGTCCCTTCTCAGCAGGGCAGATGAACCGGTGACAGATATTGCCTTTGATTTCAGATTCAGGAAGCCCTATCATTGCTTCAGCCACAGGATTTGCATCGACAATGACGTGAGTGTCGGCATCGATTACAAGGATGGCGTTCTGCAGATTGTTGAAGATGGCTGAGATCCACTGCTCATTTTCCCTCACAGCCTCTTCTGCGTGCTTTCTCCTTACAATGCTCCACATTCCCTCCATCAGAAGCTGAAGCTGCATCACATCATCATCGCCGTAATCAGATCTTCTGTTTGCCACGCCTACCACTGCCACTATGGAGCTGCTGTCGAATATCGGCACGCTCATATATCTGACTATAGGAATGTTTCCGACAGGGAGGATGTGCTTCTTGTCATCAGGCGATGTACAGTCATTTCTTATGAAAGGTTTTCGCTGGCGGACAGACTCTCCCAGGATACCTGTCTTTTCAACATGGATCACAACAGGTTCATCGCCGACAGCACAGCTCTCCACAATGCTCTTTGACCAGCACTCCATCAGCATTACAGATTCATCTTTACTGGTAAATGCAATGTACCCTGTAGCGCTGTCTGTCAGTCTCAGAGCCTGCTCGAGGGCAAAGTGAGTGATTTCATTGACGTGGAGGTCTGATTTTTCGTGCAGTTCGAGTAGGATCCTTTCCCGCATCTGATCTCTGCGGAGAGACTCTTCAGCTTTGAACCGCTGTTCAGCCGTTTCCAAAGCAGACACTATGAAGGAGATGAACTGAAGATCCTTTTCCTGCGGAACAAAATGGTGCCGGTAGAATATGCAGACTGTGCCGTGAGGAGCTCCACAGAGCTCAACGGTTATTCCTATATATGTCTGCAGATTGTATTCCACTATTGCAGGCTCTGAAACTGCATATGCTGAGATGGGAAGATTGTAAACGATAAACGGCAATCGTTTGTCGGCTCTGATGGCATCAAGGCAGAGCCGGACTGAAGCTCCCAAAGATTCAAAGCCATGAGGAGCTTTCCATTGCGCAGCGGTTTTTATCGAACCGTCTTTCACCCTGTTGTAGATTATGAAATCTGCCTGTATGATCTCTCCAAGCAGCGATATCAGCCGATTGATGTTTTCGACAGGATCGGCACTGAAGCTCAGAAAGCATCGGTTGATGGCCATCAATCGGTCTACTGCATCCTTCTGTTCTGTTATATCCCTGGCCACTATGAAAAAGCCTGAAAGCCTTCCCAGTGAATCTTTCAGAGCTGTTATTGACTGAGTGATGATGCGGCGACTTCCGTCTCTGCAGATACATGTGAAATCGTGCTGTATAGGTATACCCTTAAGCGCGTGAACTGTCAAAGCGTCAAATCCACTGCAGGCTTTTCCAGTGATTGACTTCATCTCACAGGCGATCTCCTCTACCTCTGATTCCAGAAGATAGCAGAGAGGTGTAGCTCTGCCAACCATCTCACTGGCCCTGTATCCCATTATTCTCTCAGCACCTGCATTGAAAAGTGTAATCACTCCGGACCGATCTGTGGCTACAATGGCAACATTCTCGGCGACGTCAAGTCCAGGCTGCAGATACGCGCCTTCGCCTGAAGGAGTCGCACTGCTGCTCTGCTGTATTCGGGCAGAATCAGACTCGATCAGAATGATTGATGAGCTGTCCTGATCAGTATCAGTCATTGTTTTTCCTCTCATAGCGCTGCCTTTTCATGGATCGGGAGAGACAGAATAACACATAGCCCTTGAGGCAGGCTGTTCCGAATGGCTATTGTGCCGCCATGAGCCTCTACTATGAGGCGAGAAGCGGCAAGACCCAGACCGAATCCATCACTGTGATGAGTCAGGTCACCAGCCGTAAATATATCAAAGATATTTGCAAGCACTGTATCAGAAAGGCCAGGGCCATTATCAGAAATCTCTATCTCTATGCTGCCGATGTTATGAGATGCCCTGAGCTCTATAATCCCACCCTTATTGCTGAACTTTATCGCATTGTGTAAAATATTGTCAAGACACAATCCAAAAAGCTCTTCGTCTGCATCTATCTCGAGATCCTGTGGGGAGATGTTCTGTATCAGCCTGAGCCCTCCTGCATTGATCTCATCAGCGTGCTGTTCCATTATCACATTGAACAGCGATTCGATTCGAACTCTTTTACCTCTGATCTCTTCTCTATTTGCCCTGAAGGAAGTAATCATGAGAGCTGTCTCGGAAAACCGTGAAAAACGCCGGATAGATGACTTCAAATCGGCGAGCAGCTCTTTCTGCATTTTTTCACAGGTCATATCGTTCAGTATTTCAACCAGATTGACCATGGCATTGAGCGGAGTGCGTATTTCGTGGCTTACCAGCGCAAGGAAGTCACTTTTTGCACGCTCCAGAACTGAGAGTCTGCGGTTTGCCTGTAGAAGCTCTTCCGTTCGTTCTGCCACCTTGTCCTCGAGTGTTATGTTAAGCTCTTCCAGCTCTCTTTTCTTACTGCGGAGATCCAGATGAGTCTTCACACGGGCGATCAGTTCAGAAGGGTTGAAAGGTTTTGTCACGTAATCCTGGCCACCGGCTTCGAAACCCCTCACAATGCTCTCACTGTCGATCTTCGCTGATAGAAATATGACAGGAATGTCTGCAGTGACAGGATCGCTCCTCAGCTTTATGCAGACCTGGAAGCCATCCATCTCCGGCATAAGAATATCAAGTAAAATCAGATCATACAGGCCGGAACGTGCCCTGACAATGGCATCACTGCCGCGGCTGGCTATTCCCAGACTGTATCCCTCACGGGATAGTATGGTTCCCAGTACTTCGATATTTTTCGAAATGTCATCTACAATGAGAATATTATAACCGGAACTTCTTCTCATAATCTGGCTTTGAATCATCATATTGATACTTTCAATATTTGTATCGGAAGATAGTTCACGTGATTAATAGATGCCGGGAAATACGGAAGCATTCCCGGAATATGAAAGAGAGGAACCATAGAGATTTGCAGAGAAAGAGACAGGGTGCAGGCAGCACCTGTAAGGTTTGAAAAATGGAGGCAGATATATGAAAAAGCTCATTGGAATCATTGTGGTTCTCATTCTCTTCATTGCGGCACCTTTTATTTCAACGGCACAGGCTTCCAGTAATGACGAAAATTTAAGGAAAATATCCAAGAGTCTGAAGGCTCTTGCCCTGGGAGTCGAGCTCTGGGCCAACGCTCATCAAGGAAAATATCCCACATACTATGAGTTTTACAGCGATGAGTTTCTTAAGTACTTGAAGAAGGTGGACAGGGAGGAGGTAAAAAACAATCTCTGCTGCCCCCTGTCAGGTCGATATTTCAACTATGCCCGCCTTCAAAAGGAGAAAGACTATATCATCTCCTGTCCGGCGCCGTACAATTACGGCATGAAAAAAATATATTACCAGCGAAGCAAGGGTGTAGTCACCGAAGTGCCGTTGAATAATTAGAAAGAGACTCATGATCACGTACCACTTCCCCACTGCAGCTGCCTGGCGATACCTGATCCGATGATTGCAATACAGCGCTTATTCTGCTATTATGGTTGTGGCGAGTAAGCCGGATGACTGCAGATGGGCCTCCAGCCTGTCTGAGGAAAGTCCGGGCTCCACAGGGCAGGATGCTGGGTAACACCCAGTAGAGGCGACTCTCAGGAAAGTGCCACAGAAATGAAGACCGCCTCTCTCTGAGAGGTAAGGGTGCAACGGCGAGGTAAGAGCTCACCGGCAGGGTGGTGACATCCTGGCCAGGCAAACCCCATCCGGAGCAAGGCCAAATAGGAGGAATATCTGACGGCCCGTCAGTCAACCCTCGGGTAAGGCCGCTTGAGGTATCTGGCAACAGATATCCCAGATAAATGGTCATCGTGCAGGGTTACACCTGCAGACAGAACCCGGCTTACAGGCTTGCTCGCCACCTGTCCAAAAAGAAAACCTCCGAAAGGGAGGTTTTCTGTCGTATTGACAAAGGCTGTTCTGCCGCTCGGCCGAGGCCTGGATCTAAAGCGGGATATTCCCGTGCTTTTTCGGGGGAAGGGTTTCCCGCTTGTTTCTTATGCTGTCAAGCGAGATAATCAGCTTCGGTCTTGTAAACTGTGGATCGATTATCTCATCGATGTATCCAAGCTCAGCAGCCCTGTATGGATTGGCAAATTTCTCCTTGTAATCGTGGACCAGCTCCGCCTGTGTCTTATCAGGTGTCTCGCTCTCCTTGATCTGCTTTCTGGAAATTATCTTGACTGCACCTTCAGGTCCCATCACTGCAATCTCACCGGTCGGATAGGCCAGGTTCAGATCGGCTCTGATATGCTTGCTGGCCATCACGTCGTATGCTCCGCCATATGCTTTTCTGGTAATAAGTGTCAGCTTAGGCACAGTGGCTTCGGCATATGCATAGAGGAGCTTAGCACCGTGGTTTATGATTCCACCGAACTCCTGCTCTGTGCCTGGGAGGAATCCAGGCACATCTACGAAAGTCACGAGAGGGATATTGAAAGCATCACAGAAGCGGACAAATCTGGCAGCCTTTATGGAGGCCTTGATGTCGAGGCATCCTGCCAGCACCGCCGGCTGATTGGCAACAACGCCCACTGAGTATCCGGCAAGCCTTGCAAAACCTACAACGATATTTCTGGCGAATGCCTGGTGAACTTCCAGAAAGTAATTGTCATCCACAACAGTTTTTATGACATCCAGCATGTCGTATGGCTTTGTAGGGTCGTCAGGAACAATCTTCCTCAAGCCGGGCTCAATTCTGTTGGGGTCATCATTGCAGAGCACTGCAGGCGGGTCCTCAAGGTTGTTCTGAGGAATGAACTTCAGAAGCTCCCGGACCATTCTGAGAGAGTCCTCATCATTTGCACAGGCAAAGTGGGCCACGCCGCTTACCGTATTGTGGGTCATCGCACCGCCAAGCTGCTCCTGTGTAACTTCCTCTCCCATCACTGCCTTGATTACTTCAGGGCCGGTTATGAACATATAACTTGTATCCTTCACCATGAAAACAAAGTCAGTAATAGCCGGAGAGTACACCGCACCGCCGGCGCAGGGGCCCAGAATTACAGAGATCTGAGGAACGACACCGGATGCCAGTACATTTCTATTGAAGATCTCTCCATAGCCTGCAAGGCTTACCACGCCTTCCTGGATTCTGGCCCCTCCTGAATCGTTGAGCCCGATAACAGGAGCACCATTCCGGACTGCCAGATCCATTATCTTGCAGATCTTCTGGCCGTAGGCACCGCTCAGAGATCCTCCGAATACTGTAAAATCCTGGGCAAAGATGTAGACAAGACGGTTGTTGATCTTCCCATAGCCGGTTACAACACCGTCGCCCAGAATCTTCTGATTCTGCATATCAAAATCGTGGCATTGGTGAACGACAAATTTATCTATCTCCATAAAAGTGTCCTCATCAAGGAGGCCCAGAATTCTCTCCCTGGCAGTGAGCTTGCGGCTCTTGTGCTGCTTGTCTATTCTTTCCTGTCCTCCTCCAAGCTCTGCCTCCTTGTTCGCCATTTCCAGTTTCTGCAGTTTTTCCTCAATACTCATATGCCAACTCCTATCGGTGTTTCTATACTGTCAATTATCAACCATAACTGCGGCAGTGCCTGCTATCCTATCACTGCAAGAACAGCGTTCTTTTCAACAGAATCGCCCTGCTTGAAGTTGATTGCCTTTACAGTACCTGAAACAGGCGCATTCACTGCCATCTGCATTTTCATTGCTTCCAGAATCAGCACGGGCTCGCCTTCTTTCACCTCGTCGCCTGCCTTTTTTTCATATTTGATAACAAGTCCAGGCATCGGAGAAAGGACTGATGTTTCTCCTTCCTTTGGCTCGGCAGATGTGGCTTTCGGTGCTTCAGGCCTGGGCGCCGGAGCCTTGGGCTTTGGCGGCGGAGGAGCTGGTCTTTCCACCTTTTTCTCCGCCGGTGCCTGAGGGGCAGACCTTATTATACTGGTAACATTTGGTATACCGCCTACCTCTTCTATCTCCACCTTGTAATGATCGTCATCTACAAATACGTTGAAAGTCCTGATGCCAGGACCCTTGTCCGGCATTTCCTTCTCAACCTTCTCAACAAGCTGTCCTTTCAATGCCTTCTGAATGAGCTCGTTTTCTCTCTGCACATCCTCTATGGTCTTTGGCATCACTTCAGGAGGAGGTGTTTCGAGTCCATACTTCCATTTCAGGAATTTCATTCCTGTAATCGGATACAGTGCATAAGTCAGTACATCCCTCATATCTCTGGCCAATCCCTTTGTAGCCTTCTTGGCCTTATCCAGCTCAGGCTCCAGAACATCGGCAGCTCTGCAGGTGATTGGAGTCTCACCGCGCTCATACCCTGTCAGGGCTTTCTTCTGCACCTCAGCATTAATCGGTGCAGGAGGCCTGCCGTAGAGGCCATAGATATAATCCTTTACCTGGGAAGAGAATATCTTGTATTTCCCGAAAAGCACGTTCTGGACTGCCTGGATTCCTACAATCTGACTCGTGGGAGTCACAAGCGGAGGGTAGCCGAGGTCCTTTCTCGTTCTAGGCAGCTCTTCAAAAACATCTCTAATCTTGTCAAGAGCATTCGCTTCTCTCAACTGCGATACAAGATTGGTGGTCATCCCCCCTGGAATCTGATGAGCCAGCACACCGGTGTCAATGACAGACATCTTTGTGCTGTCAAGATAACTTTTATATTTGGGAGTGATCTCCTCAATCCTGTCTCCTATTCTGAGAATGAGGTCGAGATCCAGCTTCGGATCTCTGGGAGTATTGTGAAGAGCAGCCAGCAGCGGCTCAATGGCCGGCTGAGATGACCTCAGTGCAAAGGGCGCAAGGCAGGTATCAATTACATCGACACCGGCTTCCACTGCCTTCAGAAGTGTCATGGAGCCCATTCCACTGGTATAATGTGTATGAAGCTGAATGGGGAGATCTACTGCTTCTTTTAGCGCAGAGATGAGCTCGTACGAATCATATGGAGACATGAGACCTGCCATATCCTTGATACAGACGCTGTCTGCTCCCATGTCTACCAGCGTCCTGGCTTTATCAACATAGTACCTGATGTTGTAAATAGGGCCACCAATACGTCTCTCCGTTAGAGAAAAACAGATGGTGCCCTGAATATGCTTCTTGTTTCTCTTTATCGCCTTGAAGGCTGTAAGGAAGTTGCGCTCATCGTTCAGTGCGTCGAAGACTCTGAATATATCTATTCCTGCCTCACAGGACGCATCTACGAAAGCCTCTACCACATCATCGGCATAGTGGCGATATCCTACGAGATTCTGACCCCTGAGGAGCATGGTAATCTTCGTGTCAGGCATCAGCTTCTTGAACTGGGTGATGCGCATCCACGGATCTTCGTTCAGGAAGCGTGTGGTAACATCAAAGGTGGCCCCCCCCCAAACTTCCATGGAGTAGAAGCCGACTTTGTTCATCTCCCTGGCCACTGCCTCCATATCTTCCATCCTCAGCCGTGTTGCAATCGAAGACTGATGGCTGTCCCTGAAGGTAGTATCAGATATGAGAACCGGTTTTGACACGTCGGACTGTTTTTTCTTCTTTTCCATTGTTACTCCTCACCTCTCGAGATTGTTTTACACGTTTAAAGCATTATCTTCTTCCAAACTTCATCTGTACAAAAAACCTCCCGTCCATACACTCCTTGCGGCCCACAAAGCGCCAGGGGCTGCTTGTGGACTGAAGCTCGCCAGGGAGAATGATAAAAGGCGGAGCCTTTATCTCTTCCTCCAGGTACAGGTGTATGGCTGCCGTTATGGCAGCGGAGATTTCAGGTGATACTCTTTCTGTATTTTCCACCATACCCTCCATCATTAATCAATGAATTGTTCCTAGTTCTCTCTTCAGTTTTATTTTCCTCCCATATTCTGATTTAGATGGCTTTTTATATCACAGAAGGTAAAAAAAAAAACGGGAAGAAACAATACATAAAATTCTGAGGTATTATCAAATCATGCAGCACCTTATAACAGAAATCACCACATACACTCCATATGATATTCTGACCATTGTGACACTGGTTATACTTGAGGGACTGCTTTCCGTAGATAACGCACTTGTACTTGCAACTCTGGTAAAGAAAGTCCCCAGGGCGCTCCAGAAAAGAGCTCTGACCTACGGGGTTTTCGGCGCCATATTCTTCAGAATTCTAGCAGTCATTCTGGCGGCGTATCTTATTAAAATTGCACTTGTAAAGCTCATTGGCGGCGTCTATCTTATCCATCTGGCCTTCAAGCATATGTTCCCCTCCAGAAAGGAGCAGGAGCATGCTTCCGAGCCGAAGCATCAGCTGACTTCCTTCTGGAAGACTGTGCTCATCGTTGAGTTTACTGATATCGTCTTCTCGATAGACAGCATCACAACAGCAGTAGCAATGAGCTCTAAAATCTCCGTGATACTGATAGGAGGCATAGCAGGGATCCTGACAATGCGATATGTGGCGATGATATTCATAAGACTTCTCGAGAAGTTCGAGCATCTTGATGACATTGCATATCAGATTGTATTCTTCATCGGCATAAAGATCTCAATTGAATCCCTCTCTCACCTCTTCGGTCTGCACTTTGAAGTTGATGAGAAAACATTCTGGATTGTTCTGACCTTTATCGTCCTTGTTGGCATTTCAACCATTATGAAGAGAAAAGCCGAAAAGCAGGAGGAGACATCCCGGCTCATATCCTCCTCAGATGAAAGCTGGATCCTCAGAATAGCAGACAACGATATATCACTCCCTGAGCTCTTTCATTCAGACAGAACTTTCAGCTCGGATTTCATAAGATATCTCATCAAGAACGGCTATCTTGAATACACCAGAAAGGCGACACTTCCTGAAGTCAAGAAGAAAACTATTGAGATGTATTCGGAAGAGCCTGTTAAAGATAAAAACCTGAAAAGCGGGGATGAATGAATCTGTCGCGGAGGCGGTATCTCTTATCCCTTACTCTCCGACTCCCTGAGGACTGTCAGGATATAATCCCCCAGAAGCTTCAGATTCTGATCAGTCTGATTGTAGAAGCTTATTCCTGTCATCCATAGATTTACCTTCATTGAGAATTTCTTCCTGACCACCTTGCCGTGACACATAAGCGAGGGGAGCTTGTTATAAGGGCCTATCTTCAATTTCAGCTCCGAACCGGCAGGGATATCGATACTGCCGGTCAGAAGAACTCCGCCGAGTCCTATGTTGTATACAACGCCCTGATGGACGCTGCCTGTCTTCAGCTCGTAATGGACAGGCAGCTTTGAGCTGGCTCTGATGTCCTTTCTCTTCTGAAAAGATGTACCTACGGTGAAGCCGAATTTATTGAGCACAAAGGTAACCCACGAGCCGTTGATGTTTTTTTCAGTGTCTGCATATTTGACACCCAGCTGATAGTCTGACGTTTTCTTTTTTCTGCACCAGCAGACTTCGACAAGAATCCTGTCTACTTCAAACTTGGTTATTGTGTGAAGGCCCTGACCTCTTGAGACTCGAACCGATATTCGTTCTCCTCTCTTATGAGCCCGGGGAGATTCAAGCCTCATTCCGCTCACGCCTACATCTATGATTTTTCCGGAAAATGCCTCATCGTCACTTTTATAAAGCACGGCTTCGATATCGCATCTTACGCGGGGAGAAAGGCGTTTTTCCTGAAGGAGTTCCCTGGAGTTTCTTGGAGGTAAGATGATTTCCTTGATTCTGGACCAGAATTCCATAATTTCCCGCTCCGGCAATGATTCTACCTGCTATCAGAATTCTACCTGCTAATAATTCTTCCTTTATTGACTGGTTACTACTCAGGGAGTAATAAAACAGGAGGGGTGAGCAGTAACAATATATCAGTATACAGGGGAAAGGCTTCCAGCTGTCTCATTGAGATCTTCCGTATATCACAGTCTCAGTAGGTCATTTGCCACTGTCTTTATAGTTCCAAATCATTATTGATTGCTACTTCTCTTTTTGCTAAAATAGAGGGGGATTTCGAAAGCCCCCTGTGGAACCCTGTTGAAGGAAACTATAAATAACAGAGACATTGAAACCCTGCCGGATTCGATCATCAAGGAACTATATGAGCTTTTTTGGCACTTTCAGAGAGAATATCAACAAGATGTTTTTAAAGAAAACATCTGCCCAGGTAAAGAAAAAAGAGAGCCCTGATCAGGGAACCACTCTGTTTTCAGAAGGCAGAGCTACTTCTTCCGAAGGTGCTGCAGATGCTCATAAGGATTACGATACAGATATTATTGCCTCAAAGAACTATGTGAAGATCCACCCTGAGAATTCGCACCGGCTCGACTTCATATCATTGTTCAACGGTTACCATCTCTTCTCAGTCAATACTGTGATCAACGGAGATCTGGCCAGCTTTATGGGAGAAAAAGATAAAAGGGGGATGATTCCTGCGATCAGCGAGCTGCCAGTCCGAGAAAACATGATCAGGATCGAGACTTTCGCCAGATCGGCCGCACAGCCTGACAGAGATTACTCCATCAAAGAAGCGGCAATTCGGGAAGGCGATTCCGGCCATATCAGCTTACACTTCACATTTGCCAGAAGCCCTCAGGAAGAGATATATATTGACTTTCATCTTCCAGAGATGCTTGAAGTGGTAAATTTTGTTCCAGTTAACAGAGTAGAGAAGGTTTTTGAGCGAATACCGCCGGTTTCTCACATGGGGATGCTCCTCAAGACTTTCATCATAAGCACTACGGCTCTCCACACGTGCGATGACAGCTCGCAGCTGTTGACGGCACTTCTTACAGGCATCCCCAACGACAACGCTGCTTCAGCACTATCGACTCTCCCCCGCTTTGAAGAAAGGCTACGCAATATAAATACAGGCAGTATTGATTTCCTCTCCCACTATCTTGCCTCACATGATGTGATTCTGAGCTCAAATTACCTTATGGCACTGGCGCTTTTTGTCGATACAGAGATCGGGATTCGAAATAGAGAAAACCTTGAAACTCTTGACTTTTCGTCTCCCTTCACCATAAGCCCTTATTCAATCATGGCAATTGCTGATGCATGTGATATCAAGTTGAGAGCCTTCGATCTCGGAAGCACAGCAGGTAATTCTTTCCAGAATGAAATGTCGGGACTCATGAAGATATCTTCAAAGGGCCTTCTCGTCCAGGTTGACGACAGGGATGGTGAAAAACACTTCAAGCTGATGATTACCGATGATAACAACGCTCTCCACGACAGCACCTCTGAAAAAAAACCTACAGGTCTGGTACTATGTCTTATCCCGGCAATTGACCACCTTAACAGATCGGATATCGAGACCATTCTGAAATCCAGACATCCGGTAATGACCAGCTTTCAATCAGACTTTGATAAAAAAGTAATGTGGAAAAAGCTCACTGTGGAAGACATACGTTTTCGAGAGCAGGATACAGGCGCTTCGTCACTGCTCGGCAGCGGCTCGCTCGATCAGTTTTACTCCGGATTCAGAAGCTACAGCTTCATGAAGGCAATGATGGGAAGCTTTGTTGACAATCCATCACCTGAAGTGAAAAAAGACGATGATATTCTCATCTTTCGCGATTCCCGTGGAAGCCGCCAGTATGCACACCTTGAATCTGCTGACGCCTATGATCTTCTTCTCCAGAAGATCCCTGCAGACTGGAGCAAAGCTGATGAGAAGATTCTGTTCCCCAACATCGAAGCATTGCCTGAATATCTCTACGAGGCTCCATTTGAACGCCTTTTAAATAAAAGGGAAGATAAGACAAAAGAGGAGATCACCCTGGAGAAGCTCTACCCTGAGCTCTCAGGGATACTCACGTCCATTCCTTCCCAGGTCAATCTGGAAAGCAAACCGGACCTCAGGAAGAAGGTAAAAGCCTGGCTGCTCTCACCTGATACCCAGCAGAAGATTACAAAGCACATAAGCTCCAGGACACTTGAAGCGATGCTCAGATATCTCGATCCTGGAAGCGGCGACACTAAAGTGGATATAAACATTCTGGAATCTCTGGCATTGGCCGGAGAGTATCCCGAAACAGTACCGATTGCCGCATCGCTTATCATCTCGGCTCTTTGCCAGTCTGAACTCACTGAAGTCAAAAGCTATTTCAAATCATTCGACTATAAGAACTTTTACTTTCAGGTCCGGAACATGATCTCTGAATTAATGGAAAGTCAACACCCGGAACTGCGGGCTCTGGCCGTGCAGCTTGTGGCGGCACGCTCTTTTGTTTTAACGAGAAACGACGTTCTGATGGTGGAATACGATATTGAAAGAGGGCTCAGCGATTCAAACCAGACAGTAAGAGAGCAGGCACTCGCTTCCAGGCTCCACCTCCTTCTCAGGAAAAGAGTCCCGCTGCTCCGGCCTGTTGAGATAACAGCAAGGATCGGTGAAGACATACCGGCTCCTGAGAATCAGGCACTGAGGGCTAAAGCTTCACAATGGGAGGAGCAGAATGCAAAAGATATCCAGACTCTGCTTCAGAAGCTGGATGAATACATTGAAAACATTCCCAAAGCCGGGAAGATAGGCAGCACAGGGGCTCACGACAGCTCTCCAACTGATATCGACATCTCTCTTCTGCCTTTCATCGCACAGATGGAAAACAAGATGCAGATTGCCAGGCTGATCACCGGCACCAACGTCGCATTAAAGGCAGATGAGAATCAGAACAGGAGCAGGTATCTGTTCATTGTTCCGCAGGAGCAGATTGACGCTCTCCTGGAATCTGTGCTTGAAACCTGGAAGGATTATATTGACAGAGCAGGAAAGCCGTTTACCTCGCTCATCAGGGAGAGGACTCCGGAGACGCTGATGAACGATTTCTCACGTGTAGCTGAAGAAAGGACCGTGCGCGATCAAAAGGCTCCTCCCTTCTTCGGAGGCAACCAGGCCATCATGATTCATCGCATAGAGCCTCTGAAATATATTAAAGCCATAAAGACGATAGAGAACAAGAAGGTAAGCATCAGAAGGAAAAAGATGCCACATAAGTTCCTTGTGGATCTGATTATGATGGGCAGTGAATTTGGTTTGAAAAACCTTCGCGTATGCAGAGTGGCTAAAGCCGGAGGTGTTCCTCTGGAGGAAGTTGAAAATACGTTGACGGCTTTTCCCACACAGCGGGAGATTTTCATAGAGGATCTCGAGGTGTTCAATCCTCACTACGGTAATTTCATCCCTCTCTTCCACATTCTGAACATAAAGAATACACCCTTTGAAGATCAGGAGGATTCGTGGGATACTCTGAACCACATGCTGGAGCTGTACGATTCCATCTCCAGAGGGAAAAAGATGCCTGCTAACGATGACGAATCAGAGCATCATGAAACTGCAGCAGAGGAAGAGCAGAGTCATATCGGCGGAGCATCAACTGAGATGGTCGAGATCGCTCGAAATATCGCAAAAGCCTTTTCGCTCCCTGAAAGCACTTCCAGGCAGATCCTGAATATCGTTTTTGAGGCGACGCCAAACTGTCCCTACAACATCTGGGGATAGATTCTGTTCCACCTGCCCCCATGATCTTCCCGTTTCCGATGAATTCACCGTAGTAGGATCTTTTTCCCGGATGAAGAATTAGTCAATAATCAGGACAGCAACCATACTGGAGTGGAGTCAATGGGTTTCATAAAGGCGCTGCTGCTGCTTCTTTCAGCTCTGCTTATAGTAGTTGTATATTTTTATTTTCAATACGAGAAAAAGCCGGCTCTCAACAACTCTCCGTCTTCTACCGCCACTTCAGCAGCTGAGCCATCTGAGACTTTATTCCAGCCATCTTCACCAATGTTGATGACATCAGAGCCTTCAGCATCTCCTTCTTCTTCAGCTGTGCCTGCACCGGCTCCCACTTCCTCACCTGAGGTTACAGTTGAGGATCACGGCGCCTTCACCAAGGGAATCGATCACTTCAACAGGATGGACTACGACAAGGCAATCTTATGCTTCAAGGAAGTAACCGAAAAGAATCCCAGAAATATCTTTGCACATTATCAGCTTTTCCTCTGTTATGTTCAGACAGAGCCAGAGGCATGGACCAGAAGTTCTAACGCTTATAAGCAGGCAAAGCAGATTTTGACTCTCAGACCGGACCTCAAGATGAAAAAACAGGTTGAGACATATCTCAAAGATGTCGCTGAAAGAGAATCGACAGTAGTCGAGCCTGTTGCAGTTACTGCTTCGCCTTCTCCAAAGATATCAGGCGCTCCCGGAGGCTCTCCTGCAACCTCACCCGCCTCCACAGCAGCTCCGACTCCGGTTGAAACTCCAGCCACAGCTGTACCTCCGCAGCTTGGATTAAACAGCGGTGTTCCAACTGTATCCAGCAAGGACGCAGACATTCATTATGAAAGAGCGCGTAATTACGATAAAATTGGGAATTTCAGATTTGCAGTTGCTGAATACACAGCCGCCATCAAGCTGAACTCCAGACATTTCGATGCATATGTAGGCAGAGGCAGCCTTTATGAATCGAAAGGCGAATACGGAAATGCTGTCGGTGATTATACCAAAGCCATCTCACTTAAGCCACAGGACGGCAAGAACTACTATCGCCGGGCCATGCTCTATAAACAGATGCAGGACAAAGAAAGGGCGAAGGCGGATCTCCAGAAAACCAAAGAGATTGACCCTGCAATGAGCGATAAGGTTGACCTCATTCTGAAAGAGCTTGAAAGTCAAAAATAGCCGGCTGTAAGAAAAAGTATCAGCAAACTGCCCCGCAGCACCGGAAACACTCTTCTGCCTCTCCAGACCTGAAACAGAGAAGGAAAAGTGATCTTTTAAGAGAAACCCATCTAGTCGGGCAGACACAACGGGCATATTGAATCCGAACGTCCAGACTCTCTCTGGAGACTGCATCAGCTCTTTAAAAGCCTTTTGATATGCCGCAGATTATACACAGATGGAGTCAATTACAATGAAAACCGATCAGAAAATCCTTGACGATGCATCAAAGTGTTACTATTATTCGGATAAGATGACAACAGACAACAGGCTCAGGCGTTTTCTAATCAGGCGCTGTTTGAAGCATGTGCACGGCCCCCGGATTCTGGAACTGGGCTTCATGGACGGACAGTGGACAAGAGAGTTTCTCTCTCTCGGATTTTCTGTAGATATAGTGGAAGGAGCCGCAAAGCAGTTCGAAACTGCAGAGAAGATATACGCCCCCAATCCATCGGTGAGGGTTTTTCATTCTCTATTTGAGGATTACAGACCTGACAGAACATACGATACAATACTTGCAGGAGGTATGATAAAGCACCTTCCTGAGCCGGGGCTGCTCCTGGGGAAGATGAAGGAATGGCTCAATGAAAGCGGCGTCCTCATTGCCACCACTCCAAACGGAGCTTCTCTTCACAGGAGAGTTGGAACGTTCATGGGGATTCTCGACAGTCCGGAAGATCTGACCGATTCCGACCGGGCTGTTGCAAACCTCCGTGTCTACAACCGATATACATTTCGAAAAGAACTTGTCAGGGCGGGATGGAATATCGTTGAACTCAGCGGCTGCGGTCTTAAACCTGTCTCGACAGAACAGATGACCGACTGGAGCGATGAACTGCTGGAAGCCCTTGACAGAGTCAGTGAGGAATTAATTGACTATAGCTGGTATATTTTTGCCATCTGTGCAAAATAGGCGTTTCCCGACAGGAGCACAATGCAGATCTCACAACATATTGATAATCTGGATTTTTCCATTACGGTTTATGGCAAAGCAGCGCCGTCATGCAACTGCGAGCGTGGCGCAAGCGCCATCGACAATGCCTTTATTTGTATCAACAGGCTCAGGGACTGGTCGATTTCTCTTATTGAACACTCTGATCGCCTGAGCCCTGACGACTCCGAATCAACGCTCATAATAGCTGCAATTGAAGGTGGTGACTGGGCAGGTGCAGTTCCGGTAAAATGCGTGTTAAGTGGCAGTGTTCGCATTCCTCCCTCAATGAGCGTACAGGAGGTGAAGTCCGGACTGCTGAACTGCCTGTACGCACTTGCAGCAGAAAGTGAGCACAGAATCTCCAGATTGCCGACTATCTCTTTTGACTTTCCCGTTGATGGGCCCGATACGGCCCCTCCGGCATCCGGGCTCAACGAACAGACAGAGATTCTGCCCGGAAAAGTGTTGGAATGTTGTGTCACAGATAATCATGAAACAAAAACGAATTAGAGTACTGCAGCTTATAGATATTCTGAAAGGTGGAGGCGCTGAAGAGTGGCTCAAGGACCTCTCACGGCTTATTGACAGGGACAGGTTTGAGATAAAAGTATGCTATCTTCTCGAAAGCCCTCAGAAGACTTATATCGAAGAGATCACCAGAGCAGGAATCAAGGTCATATACATAGGTCTCGACAAGAGAATCTCGCAATCCATCCTGGGAAGCTCCGCACTGAGCAGGAACACTGTATTGCGCGCTTTTGCACGGCACAGTTACATATTCTATGCCCTGACGAAGCTGCACAGCCTTTACAAAACAATTGTCAAAGAGAGAATCGAGATTATCCATACACATCTTCATTACTCCTTCCTTCTCGCCTCACTGCTGCACAGGAGCATCAGAATACCGATTGTCTGTCAGGTCCCGCAGATGAAGCTTCAGACGGAAAAAACCTCACCGTGGAGCTTTACGGCATACAGGTTTTTCGGCTCAGCCGTTGATACATTCTATACCAACATCTCACGGGAAGAACTGATGAAATACGGAAGAATCCCAAAGGAAAAGATCCAATTCATCAGAGGTGTGGTAGACCTGAGCGCCATAAGAACTGTCAATAAAGAGGAGAATCCACTTGTCGAAGAGTTCGGCCTTCACGACGCATTCCCGATCTTGATCTCAATTGGCCGTTTTGTGCCTGAAAAAGGTCATTCGCACGCCATCGAAGTTGCGACACGGCTCAAACCACATTTCCCCAGGCTCAGACTCTTTGTGCTCGGCGAAGGGTGGGAGCTGGAAAAATACAGAGACATAGTCAGAAAAAGAGGCTTGGAAGATACGGTCATAATGCCCGGTTACCGGAGAGATCTCAACAACTTCTATTCGATAGCAGATATCTTCCTCCGCACCTGCCTCATTGAAGGCGGGAGCCTGGCAAATTATTATGCAATGGCTTACGGTAATCCCATTGTCGCATTTGAAACAAACGCTCCGACAGAAACAATCACTCATGGGAAAAACGGCTTTCTGGCTCCTCTTGGAGACATCGATAGGATTACTGAATATGCCGCAATGCTTGCCAGAGACGATGACCTTCGCAGGAGCATCGGCAGAGAGAGCAGAGCTTATGCAAACGAAAAGCTGGATATCAGAGACACGATACAGTCAATAGAAAGCGACTATATCCGCCTCTGCAACGGAAAAGGGACGCATTACCGAGTACGAAAGCATAGAAAATGAAGAGAGCAATATGATATGGCACTCTTGTATATAATTCCCATTGTATTCGGATATTTCATAAGCACAAGAGTCCTGAGAGAGCGGGAGATTCTCTCGATTATCACTCTTTCATTCGCAATTGCCGTTGTGGGCATACTCTTTCTTGTCAACCCCCTCTTCTATCTGATGCCTCTTCAATGGGCAACCCATCTCGCTTTTTTTCTGATGGCAGCTGCCTCGATTGCCCTGAAAAGAAAAGCCATTGAACCGCTGTATTTTGAAAAGATCAGCAGGAGCCATCTGATTGCGATGGTGCTCTGCCTTATTGCAATACTGTTTTTCACCAACTACCTCCAGGTATCTCAACTCGACGATGACTACTGGATCCACATGCCTCTCCAGGGGCTTTTCCTGAAAGGGCAGTTTCCCCCTGTTCACCCCTTCTTTCCTTATATCGAGCTGCCTGGGCATTATGGCAGGGATCTCACCATATCAAGTCTCTCTGTCTATGCAGGTGAAGATTTCGTGTCAATCCAGTGGATCATCACCACTCTAATACAGCCGTTCATCTTCCTGATGATCTTCATATGGATCAGGAAGTTCACAGGACATCCAAGAGCTGCTCTTCTGGCAGCCATAATGATATTCTTCGGTGTCAACGTAGGTTCCAGGTCAGGTCTGCTGGATATAATCCAGAACAACAACTCCTTTGTCTATCTCTATCTGTTCCTGCTCATGCACCTCATCTTCACGGTCCTCAAAGACCCTTACCCTTCAGTTGTCGCGCTGCTTGTGGCAGTGCTCGGCATCTATCCGGTAGTTTACGAATCACACTATGGGCTGATCATACTGACCTTCATCACCATCTCTCTTTATCTCAGCCTGTTCCGAGGGAAGATGACTGCCAGACCAATCATTGTCTGTCTACTCATCATTGCGCTCTCCCTTCCCATTGCAGTATTGTCAGGAGGCTTCTTCACTGCAAAACTGAAGCGTGCACCGAAGCAGCAGTATACCGAGTCGGTCTTCGAAAGAAGCAACTCTCAGAAGGTAGTCATCACGTTCCCCAAAAAAGAGCTTTTTCAGATATATATGGGGGTGGGAAGATATCAGAGAGTCTCAGTGCCCTTCAACGCCTTCTTCCCGTGGTCCTGTGATGATGGACTCTACTCTGACTGTCACTACGCTCCTGTCTGGAGCACCGATTTTCTTATGCTGGTCTGGTTCCCCTTTTATCTGGCTCCCTTGACTCTGTTCTGCATGGTAAAGAAGAAGAACGATCCCGGGCTCTTCCTGTGGATTTTCGGCTTCATAAGCTTTCTCGTGCCTGCTGTAGTCAACTTCGGCCCTGTCTTCGAGGAAGAGTACTTCAGATGGGAAGGCGCTGCCGGAATAGGCTTTGCAGGAGCGCTTGGCATCTCAGTCTCTTATTTTATTGACTACCTCAGATCTAGAACAACAACGACGTGGAAGCCTGCAGTGATAAAAACGCTTATGGCAGCCATAATAATATTCATGCTCGTCAACCTGATCGGTGCCATCACATATCTGAACTACATGTTTGTTCAGTATCAGAAGCTTTTTGCCGGAAAGGACAACAGGGTTTCCATCTCCAATCACGGCCTCCCTGATCCGCTCCGACTGCTCATCGACACATGCAGACACTTCAGCTACGTCGATATCGATGCCTGCAGATTCCTCCACGGCACAGTATGCAGAAACGACACCATAATGAGGAACTTCAAAGAGGAAAACACTCTCGATCTCTTCCCTGAATCGGCCATTTCAGGGCTTGCAGGTGCCTTCCTGATGGGGCACACCTTCCCTCCGTTCATCCATGAGCTGAGGGCATCCCCTTTCAGGATGAACGCCAGGGCCCGTGCCTTCTGGGCCACAGGCGATACTGCCCTGCTTGACGACCTCACTGTGCACTGGCTCTACGTTGTAGATGACGCCCTTCCGCCTGAGGTTATTGAGCGGCTGGGAACATTTAATCCCTGCTTCTCTTACTTTCCTTATATAGAGACTGCCCTTCCACAGGAAATAATCCAGAAGCTCAGATCTGACAGAAACCTGAGACTGGTATTCGAGAAGAAAGACGTGGACGGCAAGAATCGCCTGATCTTTGAATATCTTCCGTGGAAAGGCTATAAGAGAAGATCATATCCCCCGCTCTCTGCCGACGGCGACCCTGTGAAGGATCTCGTAATCACATCAGTTGAGCTCCCGGAGTCCACAGTGCAGTATCATTACTATCCTGTCAAGATAACCGTAAAAAACACAGGCTGCCGCAGGCTCGAACTGCCTTCCGGAAGCCGCCTTGCCTACGCATTCTTCGAAAGAGAGAGCGGAGAGCCCGGCCACGTCTTTGACAGAGTTGAGATGCCTTTCCCTTCAGTATTGGAGGCCGGGGAAACACGGGAGCAGACTGTTTACTTTGTCACACCTTACGACAAAGGCACATTCAGAGTAATGTTCTATCTCCTGGACGGCGACAGAACGCTCACAATAGAGACGGAACAGAAGACCGGCACAGAAGTGACAGTAGAAGACGCCGGCAAAGAAAAGCTCGACTTCTCCCGCCAGCGATAATTGGGGACAGACTCGAATATTAACATTTCTGTAACAATCGCAAATGACGACAGACTCTGATATTTACATTTCTGCGAAAGCAACATCGGAATTCACGAGTCATTGACTGGCAGCTGAAACAAAGTATATTCAACTATAGTAGGTGAAAACTTAAATTTCTACCGAGTATGGCAGGCATAATTGCAGGGTTTTCATCTTCTATAGGGTTGTCTCATCCCGTGCCTCATCCCGCCTGTCAGGATCTTTCTTCCATTTATATATTTCTGGAACGGCTTCCCATCAGAACAGGAATTGGCCTGCATGTGAATGTGAGGTTGTGAGAAGCAGTCCCTTCTATCTTCAGGACTGACGGACGAGAAAAGGTTTTGAAGAAGGGATCGAAAAAGGGTAAGTATGAAAACGCTCTGAAAAAACTACACTTTTCTTTCTTTAACATCTTTGATTATTTCGTCTAATGTGAGGGAGTTCAGCCATTGACTCCTCTCTTCCGTATAGTTCCCTGTACCTGTCTCAAACTGTTGAAGAAAACGCACCATCCCTATGGGACCAAGTTTTTCATATAATGCTTCAGTTCCAGCCAGCCTTATTTCATCAAGACTCATGATTTTCTTTTTCATGTCATTTTCTCCATCAGCCATCTTAGTGGATTCTCTATTAGCACACGCAACTTTTCCCTATGATGTTTTGACTTCTGAATCAATTTATCATCAGTAGTAAGAATAACGTCGGCATTTCCTTTTTCGGCGCAGGCAATGTGAAGAGAGTCAAGAGCTGTGAATCCGAGTTTTTGCAGTTCACTTGCCCGCTCGACACTTTCTTCTACAATTGGTATCTTTACCTGAGCAAACTGAGATAAGTATCGAAGTTTCTGTCTCTTTAAAGGATCCGGTATCCTGGATATTTCGTACTCAACTGCCTCACTACCTATCATTGACCACTCAGACTCATTCAAAAATCGGTTCAGAATAACAAGAATTGCCTCTGATTCAAGATGGATTCTATCCTGGGCTTGATCATCAAATGGCCGATTGAGTGCACACACATCAAAGTAAATTCTCATACTCTTCTACTATATATTATCATACTATCAAGATGATTACAACGTTACAAAGACATAAGATCGTTCTGGATTGCATTCTTTTTTCACATGCAAGGATTTTTGCCTCTTACATCCGGAATTCTGTTGGCAGCAATCATCGAAAATTGAGCTATCTATTGGACATAGGCCATAATATCCTATGCAAACACGATCCCGATAT